>Ga0307312_10000031_pt1 | contig 45646 bp, 54 predicted proteins | sample ER_DNA_202_FD_194489 | JGI IMG/M metagenome (GOLD analysis project Ga0307312, IMG submission 194489) | Bulk soil microbial communities from the East River watershed near Crested Butte, Colorado, United States - ER_DNA_202 | ecosystem: Environmental > Terrestrial > Soil > Floodplain | place... | reverse complement strand
CACTGCTACGTGTGCCTGACGCGGGCCACTTTCAGCACGGCAGCGGCCACTGGCTGGACCTTCGACGCGGACGGGGAACCGTTCCGCACCTACTACTGCCCGGCCCACCGGCCGGACCTACGCAAAGGTGGTTAACCATGAAACGCCCAATGAGCAACGATGAACTGCTCCACCACCTCATGCTGTTCAGCAAGCACGGCCCGCTGATGCAGCTGATCGTGATGGAAGGCCTGCGCAACTACGCCGACGCGATCATGAAGGCCCCACCGGGCTTTCTCGGTAGCGCCGCGCTGATGTTCGACGAAGGTGCCTGGCGCAACTGCTGCCAGGAGCTGCTGGACACGATGGCCAACCGTGAGCAGCTGCAGATCGAGGACATCGCCGCGATCGAAGAGGATGAGCCCGAAGAACAGGGCGACCCGGCCGAGGCAGAAAGGGCCGGGCTGCACAAGACCTTGCTGCACCTGCTGGCCCAAGGTTGGAAGCCGATCGAGCTGTGGGACACCGAGGAATGGTTGACCTTCGCCCCGGATCTGTCGCTGGAAGCGATGGTGAAGGAAGCCGCGCAAACCGACATGGCGACCCTGCGTCTGCGCCACACGGACGGCCGCGAAGGCTCGATCGGGCTGGTGTGGGGCAACAGCCCGCTTGAACTGATCGCCGACTACACCACCAGCCACGGCTTTGAGGAAGCGGTGGACGCCGCCCAGCGCAGCGTGTGGCCCAACTACCCGGAGGAATGAGGGTGCCGGACTACACCGAACAAGCCCGCTCTATGAGCCTCACGGCACTGCGCGAGGCACTTAGCTGGCAAAAGGCGTTGCGAGAACACGCCGATGAAAACATGCAGTTCCGCGAATACGGGTGGGCTGACCAGAAGGTCAAGGCCATCGAAGCGGAACTGCGCAACCGAGAGGAAACACAACCATGAGCACAATCAAAACCACCAAACTGGCGCGAGCCGAAGCCGCCAGCGACCTGTTCGCCGAGCGCGACGGCGAGCTGCTGCAAGTCATGGTCCGCAGCCACGACAGCGCCCAAGGCTACTGGGGCAGGGGCTGGTCGATCCAGAACGCCATGCGTTCCGCCCAGTGGCTGAAAACCGGAGACTCCGTGCAGGTGTTCCTGTGCAGCCGGGGCGCTCGCTGTGGGCAGATCAATGGCGGTCTGTCGGAAGGGCAGATGGGCACCATCTACATCGGCAAGGTCACCGCCCAGCGCGACGTGCGGGTGACCCACCGCGTCGAAGTTCCCGCCGAGGCGTAAGCCTCGACACCCCACCAACCCCACCCGATAAGGGAGCAACAACCATGAGCACCATCGAACTGTCCCGCAGTCAGGTCCAGAAACTGGTCGACCACTGCACCAAGCACGACCTCAAAACCTGGTTCGTCGCCAAGGACCACGGCGCCTACGTCGGCGCGTCCGCCGGCAGCGAGCCGGAACAGAAATGCGTCTTCTACTTTCAGGGCTGCGACCCGAGCAAGGACAAAGACTTCTATGACACCGCCCACGCCAAGTTCGGCGGCGACGACTTCGGCGAACGCATGCCGGTGGCCGACCTGCAGAAGGCGTTGGACAACCCCCAAATGCTTTGCGTGGAGGTCAAGGTGACGGCGAAGGCGATCACGCTCGACGTGTTCGAAACCCCTGCGTCCAAGATCCCCAACACCGGCAGCGCCGCCGTGTACTACGGCGTGCGCAAACCCAACGGCAAGATCGGCTGCGTCAAGAAGGACGGGGTCGAGGCGGTGCTGCTGGAACTCTGTGGCGGTGGGCAGACCACGGCACAGACCGCCAAGGCCATGGAAGCCGGTCGCGAGCTGCGCGAGACGGGCAGCGTCACGGTCAAGGGCTACTGGATCGGCCCACTGGGCGAGGTGTGACATGCCCCGCTACCTGATGAACCCCGCCACCGGCTCGGTCGACACCGAGGACAACTGGCGTTCTGAAATGCCCACTTGGGAAGGCGACCAGCAGGCGCAATTTGATGCACTGGTTGAGGTGACCATTACCCCTGACGACGAGGATGGCATTTGCGAGTGGATCAACTGCATCAACGCCAGCGTAGATGCTGACGGCGACGTGTGGGTCGATGGGCTGGATCGCGGCCACTGGCTCAGCGACGAGCAGAAAGCCAAGTACCTGACCTGGAGGGGCCAGCCATGAACAAGCCCATCCTGATCGCCGCGGACGGCCGCAAGAACGGCCTGGAAGCCTGGGCGCTGTTCGACCCGACCATCCCGGGCTATGAGCTGTTCGCCAGCCAGGCCTGCAACGATTACTTCGGCGATGCCGACACCCTGGAAGACTGCAAGAAAGTCGCGCAAGCCTGGTTCGACCAGCGCGCCAGCGAGCAATAACCCCGCACCACCCCGTAACCCCCAACCCCAATAAGGCCAGCCAACTACCCCGGCAGGCCTAAACTTGCCTGTAGAAAGGAGAAACACCATGCAACTGTCCCGTAACTTCGCTGCCAACGCCAACAGCCTGCGCAGCCATATCGCCCTGACCGACGACCAGATTTTCCGGGTCGCCCCCTCGATCTTTGCGCAGGAACCGCACGGTTCGCGCAGCGAACGTTATGCCTACATCCCGACCATCGACGTGCTCAACGGCCTGCGCAAGGAAGGCTTCGAACCCTTCGCCGTGGTGCAGTCCAAGTGCCGCCTGGAAGGCAAGAGCGAGTTCACCAAGCACATGATCCGCATGCGCCACGCCAACAACATCCTGGCCCCGCAGGCCAACGAGATTGTCCTGCTCAACAGCCACGACGGCACGTCGTCCTATCAGATGCTGGCCGGGTGTTTCCGCTTCGTCTGCCAGAACGGCATGATTGCCGGCGACATCCTGGAAGACATCCGCATTGGCCACCGCGGCGACGTGATGGGCAACGTGATCGAGGGTGCCTACACCGTGCTGCAGGGCTTCGACCTGGTCGACGAATCCCGCGAGAACATGCAGCAGACCCGCCTCAGTTACGAGGAACAGGCGGTATTCGCCCGCTCGGCGCTGATGCTGCGCTACGACACCGAGGACGCCGGCAAGGCGCCGATCCAGGCCGACCAGCTGCTCAAGCCGCACCGCCGGGAAGACATTGGTACCGACCTGTGGTCGACCTTCAACGTGATTCAGGAAAACGCCTTGAAGGGCGGGTTGCGTGGCCGCACGGCCAACAACGCCCGCACCACCACCCGCGCCGTCACCGGCATCAGCCAGGACATGAAACTTAACCAGGCCCTGTGGGCACTCGCCGAGGGCATGCGCCAGTTGAAAGCCGCCTGACGGCGGGCACGTTGGAACCGGACGCGGCTGGTAGACTGTCGGTCTACCCGCCGCCCCCCTCACTCTTTAAGTGACTCACTGCCATGAGCAAAAAACCGATCGATCCCGCCCGACTGATTCCCGTCGAGCAACTGCCCGCCCTGCGCCAGCAGGCCGAGGAACAAGCCCACGTCAACGTCGACCGCCTGAACGCCAAGACCCGCAGGGCAGCGACCCTTGGCGATGACGCGATGGAGATTGCCCGACTGCCCCTCAGTCAGCGCATCCGCTACAACAAACTGGTCAAGCTGGTGGACGCGGCCAGTGCCGACATCCTGCCGTTCACCGCCTGCCGCAAAGGGTGCAGCCACTGCTGCAACATCGCGGCGTTGATTTCCGATGTCGAAGCGCAGCGCATCGGCGAAGCGATCGGACGCAAGCCGGTGAAGACCGGCGCGTTTCCGGCCGATGTCCCCGCGCTGCAGAAGAAATACTTTGGCGTGCCTTGCACCTTCTTGAAGGGTGGGCGCTGCTCGATCTACGAGGTTCGCCCGCTGGCCTGCCGACTGCACTTCAGCATGGCCGACGACTCGTTCTTCTGTTCCACCGCGATTGCCCCGCAGAACAGCCTGGTGCCGGCGCTCAACCTGCAGGGCGTCGACCGGGCACTGTTTATGATGACGCTCGGGTCGATGCACGCGGACATCCGCGACTTTTTTCCGAAGAGGTGACGAGGGGAGGGGCAAAGGCCGTGTCTGTCCGTTCTGACTAATCGCGCATCTTTCAGCGCGGTAGACGCAACCCCGTCCTTTCTGCGTGAGTGCCGGCTTATGGGGAGAATTCGTCCGGCAGCACCTTTGCCCCTCGCTACAACTCTAGATCAACCTGTTCGGTCGAGCAAAGCACGCCGACAACCGTGTTACATGAACTCATAATTCACTATTCACATATATGAATTGCGTATTCATGGCGCTGACACTAGGCTCATCACCGGTACTGTGTACCAATGGGATTTAAAACTGGTGAGGGCCAATTTTATGATTGTCGTCGTGGGCTCCAACAAGGGCGGGGTTTCGAAGACCACCACCTGCATAAATATTGCGATCGGCCTGACGCTTAGAGGCAAGGAAGTCATCGTGCTCGATGCTGACTTCCAGGGCAGCTTCGGGATCTGGAACGGCCACCGCGAAGAGGCACAGCGCGAGCCGGTGATCACCATGGCGAACAAGTACGGCAACCTGGTCAACACCGTGGCCAGCCTGGCGAACAAGTACGAACACGTCCTGATCGACGTGGCTGGGCGCAACAGTCAGGAACTGATCACCTCCATGGTCGTGGCGGACATCGTGATAGCCCCGCACCAGAGCGGGGATCTCGACATCGCCACGCTCAAGCAACTGCGCAAGCAGTACGCCGAGATTTCGCTGGCGAACCCGAAGCTGCGCGTGCTGATTTACCAGACCATTGGCACCACCCACGCCAAGGGCAGGATCAAGGAACGGGCCGAGTTCCTTAAAGATTTGGCGGATTACCCCGAGTTCGAAGTGCTGAACAGCATAAGCCGGCACCGCCAAGCCTACAAAGACAGCGTTAAGCGGGGCCTGTCGGTGCTGGAGTACGACGACCCGCTGGCGAAAGAAGAAATCAACGATCTATTGAATGAGGTGTTTCATGACTAAGGCAACGGCGGTGAAGACGGCCGCACAAATCGCGGACGAATTGACCAAACGCTTGGCCGACGTGCCGGCAGAGGGCGAGAAGGATGTCCCGGCGTCCATCACCATCAGCCTGCCGAAGTCGTTTATCCGCGAGCTGGAGCGCCGCCGGCTGGAGAACAAGGACACCGCCGCCGGGCCGAAGACCATCAGCGGGCTGATCAAGGCGGCGCTGGAAAAAGACGGCTACGGGGTGCTGTGACATGCGCCCAGGACTGAGAGAACACATCGAAAGGGACATCACCAAGCTCGGGTTCACCACGATCGCGGTGGGCGACGACCCGGCGGGCTGGTTCGCCTACACCGTGGGCCTCACCGAACTGGGGCACCCGGAAATCTTGATCAGCGGGCTGCGTGGGGACTACTGCCACGGGGTGTTCTGGAACGCCTACAACGCGATCAAGAAAGGGCACAGCTTCAAGGCCGGGCAGGAAGACGACACGCTCGGGCACCTGACCTGTGCCTTCAAGACCCTGAGCCCGGAGGCGGCGGAAAAATTCTGCGCGCAGGCGCTGTACTTCTACGAGGACAAGCCGAAGACGCCGACCTTCGTGCAGCTGGTGATGCCGGACAAGGCCGGGCGCCTGCCGTGGCAACCGGGCTACGACGCCCAGCTGATGAAGGTGCAGCGTCACCTGTGGGTGCAGCTGCACTGACCTTGCTGGCCATCTGCAACCAAGGCAATGTGTGGGGAGATTTCCAAAAACAAGGAAGCCCCCATGCGTTCACCGCCCCCCTCCCGCCGCATCACCTACGATCTTTTCCATGTGCAGGGCCTGTACGTCGGCCACGGCTGGGTGTCCCTGCTCAGTACCTTCGACCGCGACGAAGCGGACGCCTGCCTGCGCCAGCAGCGCGCCAGGAACCCGCTGGTCACCTACCGGATTGAACCCCAGCGCGTGCGCAGCAAGACCGTGCAAACCGTGGGGCTCAGCTGATGGCCGCCCGGTACAACGCGGTTGACGCCGTGCTGCTGATCGTCCTCGCCGCCCGCATCCACAAGACCGACGCCGCCGTGCGTGCGGTGGCCCGCAACATCCTGCACCAGCTACCCCAAGCCGACCGCCACGGCGTGCGCAAGATCATGAACAGCAAGTACCCGCTACTGGTGGCCGAACGGCTGCTCGACTGCTGGGCGCTTGTGCATGGCGAAGTACCCCCCAAACCACCCGACAAGGGAGCGACACCATGAAACGCACGATCAATAACCCCACCCATGAACAAGCCTGCGCCGTGCTGCGCTTCGCCAAAAGCAACGGGCTCCCCTGGAAACGTGCTTTGGCTGAACACTGGATGAATGAGTGTTCAGCGCACCGTCTGAGTGACGGCGACCGGGCGCTGCTGCGCCAGGTGCGCAACCAATGCGGCCCGCTGTGGCTGGAACAGGTCAGGGTGCCTGAGCTGACCGCGACCTGCGTGCTGCCCACCATGAAGGTCTGCGCGATCCTCGCGAAAACCCACTACGGGTTGACGCCCGCCGACCTGGGCATTGAAGACCGGGAGCTGACCGCCTGCATCCTGGAAGGGGAGAGCCTGGTGGAGGTGATCAACCGCCCGGCACAGAAGTACGAGCTGGTCCGCCTCGACAAGTCGCACTACGGCGTACCCTCGACCGACCCGCTCAACGCCGAGGATCTGGCCGCCGCAATCGCGCAACTCGACGCCTGATTTATGGCTTTCTAACATCGGGTTTGGGAACCCCGACTATCGTTAAATAACGAGGGCGCAAGTTGATCGGAGAATCGACGTGCATGTAGTCAGTAAAAAGCGGTGGCAGATCGAGACAGGCCGTGTCGACTTCACCGAAACCGTCATTCAATGCGCCGATTTCTCTGCTGTGCTGGCCGCGCTTACCGGCTACCGCCTGCAGAACGGCACGCCCCCTGTGGAACCACGAATCTTGTTCGGGTTGTTTGACCCGAAGGTTCAAGCCTGCCCGGTCGCTTTATGGGCGACCGATGGGCTGGCCGACAACCGGCTGCAATAGGACATAACTAAACGGCTGAATGATCAGCCTCGGAGCCCGACATGTTCATGATGAATTCATTGGTTTGCATCGAACCCCCAGTCATTGCCCCCCCAGTCACCCCTCGTGCAGGCACGGCCACGCCGTTGAGCCTGCGCGTCCTGCGGCGAACATTGCCGTGCGGGACCGAGATTTTGGGGGTGGCGGTGCAGGTCAAGCATCGTGAACTGATGTACAGCATCGTGGCCTTGCCCGGGTTTGAAGGCGGCGGCAGGGATGCAGACGGCTGCATGATGCCGCGCAGTGTGAGCGCGGCGTACACCCCGAAGGTCTACAACCCTGAGAGTCAGGCGCAGGAGCCGGTATGGCCGCCCCTGCTGCCGTCCATGCGCCTGGTCAACGGCCATGAGTACGCCGACTGGCAGTTCCCGGAAACCTCGCTCACGCGCCGCCTGGAACGCACCTACGCCCGCGCCGAGCCGCTGCTGCTCCAGCTGTGCAACCTGATCCAGGTCAAGCTGGTCAAGGGCTCGCGCAAGCAGGTGTCCACCACCGTGCTGGTTGAACGGATCAATGAGCTGCTGGCCAACGCATGAGGGCCGGATATGTTCTGGATTCTGCAAGCCAAGACGTACCTGGAAGCCTGGTGGGCCAAGCTGTTCGCGCTGCGCGATAACTACTACCTGGTCACCCTGGAACAACCCAACGGGACACGTCGACAGGTGCCGGTGATGGCCGTCGACGTTGAAGCGGCCTACATCTGGCTGGGCCAGCACTACCCAGCAGACGACGTTATCGACGTCCAACTGCAGAAGTGGGGATGAGCATCATGGGGTACCCGTCACGCAACCAGCTCGACCTGTTTCCGCAGCCCGGGAACTACGAGGAAGTCCACGGCGACCTCTACGACCGGCGCACCGGCAAGCGGTTGCGCACCGGTTACCGTGACGTGTTCTACCAGATCAGCGACGGGCACCAGCTGCGCGCCACGCTGCGCTTTCTGGAGGACGCCGTGGAAGGCCGGCGCTTCGTCTGCACCACCGACGAAGGCCGGGCGATCTGCCGGCACTGCATGCGCTCGCTGCTGCGTGACCTGCTCTTTGGCTTGCGCCACCCGGAGAGTTACCTGCTGCGGGTGGTGTCCACCGAACCACGGTACTCAGAACCGTTGTGTTGTGATTGCTGTGACGACGAAATCCCCCCGATTGAGGACCGGCCATGAACGCACACCCCCTGTCCGCGCAGATCCTCACCGCCTGTCGAAAAGCTCGCGGGGAGGGACAGTTCCTCGACATCGACTTTATGCTGCCCTCGGTGCTGTATAACCGCGGCGCCGGCACCGAGTTCCACTTTCAGGAAGCGGGGGCACAGACCCTGTTCGAACGCTACCGCCCGGTGGCTGAACAGACCGGCCTGCCGATGAAGGAGGTGCTGTTGTGGGCTGCGCAGGAATGGGACCTAAGCGGCAGCAAGCTAACACTGGGCTGACCTAACTCAAGAGGTGGAAAAACTAACGGCGTAGTCTAGTCGAAGTTTTCAGCTGCGCGAGGTTAATGGCCTTTTGTTGTCAAGGGGTTGATATTATTTTAAATGATAGGCACCTTACAGCTCACGGACTGACTGGCAACACAACAATTAGGAGCCAAGCGAATGGCTTTAAATGCGGGATCAGGATTTAGCAAGCTGGCGGAAATGGACTCTCAGATACAGGCGGTGCTAGCTGCCTACGTTGAAGAACCTACCCCCAAACACCAGCCCTTCGTCTCAAAGAAAAAAGAAGCTCGACGCCTGCGTGAGGCCAAGGATCGAGAGCTAGCTGCGCTCCGGGACGCCCCCTTAGAAGAGTTAATTTTTTCCTACACTGCCCCTGATCAGCAGCCCACGCTAGCCGCTAAGCAGCAGGCCGAGCGCGATGAACTTGAGCAGCAGATGCGCTTAGCATTAGGCATCGACAGCATTACTTCCGCTACCGTCACCCCGCCGAAACCTAAAGCGAAAGCCGCTATCAAGCCGCTCGTTGCTAAGCCGAGTGTTCCGGTTACGGTGAAGCCCCGTGTTGAATTTAGTCTGCTCAAACGTAGCATCGAAGTGCTGTTGCGCATCCGCCGGCCGGACGGTCTGGAACTGCCGTTCTTCCACGTAGAATCCCACGGTAGCCAGTTAGAAGCCGAACTGGCAGCGGGCCGCAAGGCGTGTGGCTACGGCTTCACGGTGCTCTCCACGATCCAGATCAGCATCAAAGAAGAACTCTGCGAACACCACGCTTAGTAATCAAATCCTGCACCGGGCTGCCGTTTCGGCAGCCCGTTTTATTTCAGTAGTAAGGAATCGGTCATGTCTAAAATTGCAGAGTTCCGCGCTGCGGAGATAGAGCTGGGCAAACAACTGGCGGCTTTTGAAGCACTGAGAAACGACGCCGCGCTAAAGCGTGAGTTAGAGTTTGAAGGCGCCCTTAACCGCCTGCTGGAAGACTACGGGGTTAGCCGGGAAACCTTAGTAAGTCTCTTAGGCTTAGCCCCTCGGCAAGAAGACAGTAAGGCTACCAGCGGCAAACGTAAGGTGATCAAGCGCGAGCCGGCCAAGACGTTCCTTAACCCGCACACCGGGGAGCGCCTGACGGTCAAACGCCTAAGCCATGGCACGTACAAAGAGTGGGTAGAAAAGTACGGTGAAGTCATCGTGCAAACCTGGCTACAAGACTAATCAAATCTGTGTCTAACTAAGGAAGTAAAGATGTTTAAAATTGCTCAGTTTGTTGCGGCCGAAATGGCGCTGGCTAAACAAGTTACCGCTCTGGAAGAACTCAAGAACGACCCCGAGTTGAAGCGCGAGTTAGAGTTCTCCAATGACCTGGACCAACTGCTGGCCAAGTACACGTTCACCCGGCCGAAGCTGTACAGTTTCCTGAGCGCCCAGCAGGCGGCGGTCAAGGCTGCGGATAAGAAGGCTGGCGGCGGGAAAAAGGCCCAGTCACAGACCGCGAAAATGAAACTCTGGACCAACCCGCACACCGGCGCCACCGTCGAGTCAGCGCGTCGTGACCACGCCACCCTGCTGGAGTGGACCAAGCAGTACGGACTGGAAGCCGTCCTGAGCTGGGCGCAGCCGATCTAAATGAAGACGCAGGATATGCCTTGCCCGCATTACATCCTCGACGGCCACACCCCGGTGCCCACGTATGAGCTGATGGTGTGGGCGAACTGGTACCAGACCGCCGAACGCCACGTCGGCAACACCCGGATTGGGCGTATCCGCATCAGCACGGTGTTTCTCAGCATTGACCATGGCTTTGACAGCAACCAACCGCCGGTGCTGTTCGAAACCATGGTGTTTGGTGGTGGTGTGCTGAACGAAGCGATGCTGCGCTACTGCACCTGGGAAGAGGCCGAGGCCGGGCACAAGGACATGGTCGAGTGTGTACAGGCCATGGTCGACCGCCTGCAACGCTACGATGCGCTGCGGATGCACGACCCTTACCTGCGCTTCCCTAAACCCAAGCGAGCACCGTTCTGGCGCCCGAACCCGCTGTTACGAGGGACGTACTAATGGAAATGGATAACTACCTGGCCATCTGGACGGTGTACGACAACCCCAAGGACTTCCCGGGGTTGTTTGTGGCACGCAAAAGTGAGGCCCGCAAAGGTTTGGTGCTGCACACGCACGAAGTGCTGACCGCTACGACGCTGGAAGAACTGCGCGAGCTGATCCCCACCGGGCTGTTTTGCGCGCCTCGCGACCCATCCGATGAACCGCAGATCGTGGAGTGCTGGTTTTGAACGACATCGAGGACCTGCTAACCCGTGCCCGCGCCGCGTTGCAGACGCCAGAACCGGAGTCACAAACCCCCTTCCGGGTCCTGCCCAAAGAGGTGCCGGTGCCGATCCCGCGCAGCAACTACGGCGGCGGAAACTCCCGTGAAGCGGACAAGTTCGTGGTGCGCATGCCGGACGACATGCGCGAGCGCATGGCGCGCTTCGCCCGCCTGCATTTCCGCAGCATGAACTCGGAATGTCTGGTGGCGATGGAGTGGTGGATGGACCGGCAGGCGCTGATGTGGACGATGTTGCAGGCCATAGAGCGCGAGCTGACCCTGCAGGAAAGCATCAGCAGCAACGCCATCGGGGAGACGCTGGACCTCTTGGCCCAACGCCACCCCAACGCGAAGGAAGCGATCAAGCAGCTGCGGGCGCAGCTCCCCGCTGGCTAGTCGACGGCGGCGCTGCGTTCCGCCACCTGCGTGCGCAGCGCGTCGGCCTGGTGGTCATTGAGGAAGCCGTGAAACAGCAGGAACTGGATACAGGTCTGCGCCCGGCCAGTGTTCGAATTACTCTCCCACGCGCCATTGGTGGCGTGCGCTTCTGGCCACGGCTTGACCTTCTTCGCTTGGACAGGGATAGGGGGGTTGCTCACGGCGTTCTCCAGGCCCGCAACGGGCTCAGCTGAAAAGAGGGAAGGGCACAAGCCCCCCCTAAGTGTGGCAGGGAATCCAGAATCCCAAACCTCTGAACTACGCTCAGGTGATCTAAGACGCCCGAGAAGAGGTGCCCGATGCACATACAAGAACTGCGTGCGCTGCTGGAAAAAGGCGTGACCCGCATAATCTTTCTGAAAGCCGACAACAGCGAGCGCACCCTGCTCGCGACCCTTCACCCCTCCCGCATGCCACCCCCGCCACCGGTTGAAGCCGGCGCGAAACCGGGGCGTCCGATGCCCGCCGGCAACCTGCTGGTATGGGACACCGAAGCCCAGGCCCTGCGCAGCTTTTGCGTCGACCGCTTGCTGGAGGTGCCGGTACTCATTGAGGAACTTTGACATGAACGCAATGGAGATCCGCGAGCAGGAACGCCGGCTCGCGGCGCTGACCTTTGACCAGTCGCCGTGCCGGGCCTTCCGGCTCTACCCGGATGACGGCGACGAGGACGAGTGGATCGACATCAAACCCGGCAAGGATGGGGAAGCCTTCCTGACCTACTGGATGCTCAACGAAGCCCGTCGCCGCTTGCGACTGGTGGGCCTGTCCGAAGTGGAGCCGGGCGTGTGGACCTTGGCGTTGCATTTCAATGGCGATCGCTGGGCGTCTTACACCCTGCGCGCCGTGGCCTGCAGCAGTTGGTCGGGTGTGCTGTTCCCGCTGGCGGATATGGTGAAGAATCTGCCGGAGGGGGTGGTGCTGGACCCCGAAGAACTCGACTTCGCCCTGGAGCTGGAGACCGATCTGATCGGCCTCGCCCTGCCCGGGGCGAGCTGGACGGTGCTGTGGTTCCTCGCCAGCGAGTACAACGAATACGAAGTGGAACGGCTGGCCAAGAAGCTGGAGGACCCGTTTCAACGGACGGCCTACCTGCAGGAACGGAGCCCGTTGACCGGACTGCCCCGGCCGGCCCTGACCTTGGAACACCCCAACGCGGTCCCGCTGGAACCCATTCAGTTCCTGCCGCCGCAACTCGGAATCACGGTCGACCCCGACCAAGCCACCAGCAAGCGCCTGTTCAAAGAACACTGGATCTTGCGACTGTTGAACCCACCTGAAAAGGATCACTGCCATGATGCCAAGTAACGTTCTAAGCCTCGCGGACTTCCGCACCAGACGCGGTTTGCCCGAGGTGTTCCAGGACACCCGCACGCCGCTGGAACGGGTCGTCGCCCGCTACCGCAAGTTTGACCTGTGCCGTGACAGCCCGGTCCAACCGCTCGCCGCGTTGCGGGTCCTAGCGGATCGCTGCGCCAAGGCGATCGTCCAGTGGGCCGAACAGGAAGGGCGCCCAGTCGCCGACGCCGCACGCTTCCAGTTCTTCGCCATCGGCGCACAAGGGGATGAAGTGTTGCAGGTCCGAGTCAGCCGGCTCGGACCTGCAAAAGGACCGTGGCAGGCACTGGAATTTAGAATGGACTGCGACACCCTGCGCGTGGTGCCGACTGCGTATGCACAGGATGGGGCCGAAGTGTTCAAACCCTTGCTCACGCTGCCGATGTCCGGGTTTTACCGGCTACGCTGAAGGTATGCGGCGGAGGATCACCGTCGCGCATACCAACAGGAAGCCACGATGACCAGAAAGCGCACGCCGTTAAGCGAGTGGTCGAAAGACAACACTCAATTCAAGATCATCAAGAACGGGACGCTGGCCTATGAGGCCGTGACCAGCACGAGCCGGGTCCGCGGTTCGTTGGGCCAGCCGTCCACCGTCCTCTACGATTCGATCGCGTTGCGGTACAACCAGTGCGAACCGGGCGACCTGTTCCTGATGAGCCTGCCGAACAACCCGGCGCTGTACAACATGCGCAAACATTTCAAGGCTCGCGGGCTGGCGGAAACGGACTATCGCGTGTTCCGTCCGTTGTGTGATGAGACGGGCGCACACTTCAAACCCAGCAAGCGCCCGGTCGCGGTTCAACGCCTGACGGCCGCCCGCATGAACCCCCTGCAACCCTTCCCGCGAGAAGCCGCGGCGCTGGCAAAAGCCGCCGAGGAACGGGGCGTCGATGCGTTCCTTGTGCAAGATGAAAACCCAGTAAAACCGGGGCCTGCAGACGAGTTTTCGGCAGGAAATGGGAACGTGGTTAATACTTAAGTCTTGAGGGTTAGCGTGCGAGTGACCGGCCCAAGCGAAAGGCCGGCGCTCGAATTTTATCGCCCGGGAAACCGGGCGTTTTTTTCCCTCGACCTTCTGTGCTGGGCACATTGTCCTCCCGTTTTGGGGGGTTGACCGGGGCGCTTAATGAATCCGCATTTCCTTCCTACGACCGGCGAAAAATTGACTGACGCACAGCGGTTGGACTTCCTCCGTCAAGTCGTCGAAGCACACAATCTCTCCCACAACGACCTGGCTCGCTTCACCGGTTATGCCCGTGACAGCGTGTCCGGTTGGTTCACGGAAAAAACCTCGCCGCGCCACCGTGCTGTGCCCGTTCGGGCGTTTGACCGCCTGCTCAACGAACTGCGTTTGGGTACCGTCAAGGGCAGCAAGTAAGCGGGGGCGGGGCCATGTATCACTACTATCAGCGTTCGGAACATGACGCCTGGTTTCTGCTCTCCAGTCAGGGTGAAGAGAACCCGGTGGAGCTGGCCAAGGCGCAGGGCGCGAAGAAACTGACCATCCTCGCCCTGAACCAGATGGTCAACGACGGTACCGAGGCCGAGCTGCCGCGCAACCGCGACAAGATCGGCTACCGTGGCCCGCTGTATTTCGACATCGACTGCAAGAATGATTTGGCTCAGGCCATCACCAGCGGCCAGGAACTGGTCGGCAAACTGACCCGCATGGGCGTGCCGAAAGGCTGCCTCGAAATCTTTCTCTCGGGCAGCAAGGGCCTGCACGTCCTGGTCAACGAAAGCCTGTTTGGTGCCCGCCGTTTCACCCTGCGCCTGCCGGAAATCTACAAGGAAATGGCCCGCGACCTGTTCGTGATCGGCCTCGACTATTCCGTGTACAGCAGCGGCCGGGGCAACAGTTTCCGCATCGTCAATCTGCAACGCCATGACGGCAAGTACCGGGTGCCGGTGAGCCCCGAGGAACTGGCCGAGCTGACGGTCGATCGCTACCACGAACTGGTGAAGGCGCCCCGGGTGGTGGAAGTCGACGACCCGCAGGGGCTGGTGGTGCATGAACTCAAGGCCATGTTTGAAGAGGCCAAGAAGCGCGTCAACGCCAAGCCGAAGTTGGTGATCATTGCGTCATCAGCCGACATGGAAGCGATCCGTGAGCCGGTCCCGACCTGCATCCAGATGCTGTGCGACAGCGACTCGCTGAAAGCCGATGCGTCCTACAACCAGGCCGCCACCCAGTTGGCCGCGTACATCGTGCGTGCCGGGGTGTCGCAGACGGTGAGCGAAAGCCTGGCGGCGCGGCTGGCCAGCAGCGCCAAGTCGAGCAAGTACAACACCGCCAAGTTGCGCCGCGATCACATCGAAGCGCAGATCCGCTACGTCGAACACACCCCGACGTTCAGCTTTGGCTGCAACGCGATCCGCGCCCTGCTCAGCAAGCGCCCGTGTGAAGGCTGCGCGATCGAGGCCGGGGCGAACAAGGGTGGCGACCAGGACGCCGGCCTGTGTGCCTTGGTTGAACCGGACGGCTATTACATCCGCCTGGGGGACGGCAAGCGGCGCATCAGCAACTTCACCCTGTCGCCGATCGACGTGTTCATTGACGTACCGCAGGACGGTACCGCCCCGCGCCGGGTCGGCACCCGGATGGCGGTGATGAAGGACGGCAACGAGCTGTCCAAGATCATTTTCAAAGAAGCGGCCTTCGCCAGCCGCTCAGCGTTTCTGAAAGAACTGGAAGGCCTCACTGACCTGACGTTTCAGGGGTCCGACTTGGAGATTCAGAAAATCAAACTCGCAATTTTCCGGGAGGCTCAGGACGTGGGAGAAATTTTCCAGGTCTACACCGCCGGGGTTCACATGGACTTCGTCGAAGACATCCCGCTGTTCACCTATGTCGAACCTGATATGTCGGTGAACACGGTCAAGGTGCGCGGCACCCACCAGTTCCTCGGCAACCTGGTCGCCCGTCCTTACTTTGCGCACACCACCATGCCCGAGAGCGGTGATCAGACCGTGGACAATGTGTTGGACAACCTGCTCAGGATCAACCAGAAACACGAAGTGGGCATGCTGATTGGCTGGTGCATCGCGGCGCATTTTAAGACGCACCTGATGTACCTCTACAGCCAGTTTCCTGTGCTCGCCCTGTGGGGCAGCGCCGGCTCCGGCAAGTCGAAGACCGCCGGCCTGGTCACCTGGCTCAACGGCACCGACTACATGCTCAAGGACTCCGGGGTTAGCGCCCCGTCGACCTCGCCCTACGGCATGCTGGATTACCTGTCGAGCACCACCACGGTTCCCCGGATCATTGAAGAATTCAACAAGTCCAAGATGACCAGCCATGCCTACAAGGACGTGGGCGAGCGGATCAAGCAGGCCTGGAACGCCGAGTCGACCTTGAAAGGCAAGCTCGGCCGGGGCATGGGTCGCACCGGCGCCGAAGCGGTGGCCATCCCCCTGTCCTCGCCGCTGTTGGTGATTTCCGAGCAAGAGATTGAAATCCCGGCGATCCAGGAACGCAGCATTCGCGTACACCTGACCAAACAGAAGCGCGGCAAATGCCGCGAGCCGTTCTTTCTGGCCAGCGAAGGGCGCCAGCACCTGCGCCGGCTCGGCAAGGCCATGATGGCCAAGGCGCTGACCACCACGCCCGAGGAAATCGAAGTGCTGATGCGCAAGGCGTCGGACCTGCTGCCCAAGGACATGGACGATCGCCCCCGCTACTCGCAGCAGGTGGTGTTGGTCGGGCTGTGGCAGTTGCAGGCGGTGTGTGAAGAACTGCACCTGTTCCAGGCGCTGAAAACGTTGGCGCCAATCATCGACGTGGTGATCGGCCGTTTCGATGCCCCGGACCAAGGTTATGTGCAGAGCGAAATCGACCTGGTGCTGCAAAAGCTCGCGATCATCGTGGCCATTTCGCGCAGCATGCAGGAAGCGGGGCAGGGCTACGTGCATCTGGTCGAAGGCCTACACTACGCAGTGACGCCGGAATACCTGATCCTCGACCCGGTGCTAGGTCATGCCGCCTACACCCGCTTCTGCACCGTCGAGGAACGCACCGCGCCAGTGATCAGCAGCGGGGCGCAGTTCACCAAGTTGATCAACGAAGAACCCTATTTCATCAAGTACGCGCCATTCGCCGGGTTGGGTGGTGGCCGTCCGATGCTCTACCTGTCGCTCAAAGAAATGCAGGGTAAGAACATCGACACCAGCCTGCTCGGCTGGGAGGGTGGTTATGACCGCTCCTACACTAGCTGAATACTTTCAGCGCGCCGGCATCGAACGGTACCCATCGTTCGCCCCGTTCGTGCAACTCAAGCACACCCCATTCCAGTCGCAGGTCGAAGGCCTGAGCCTGTGCGTGCATTACCAGTGGTTCGGCCTGCTCGATGAGACCGGTGCGGGTAAGTCTATTCCCGTGGTGGGGGCGGCCCTTCACTACATTGGCCTGGGCAACAAGGTCGTGGTGCTGACGCTGGCCACCCTGATCTACCAGTTCGCCGAGTCGGTGACCGAAGAATTCCAGGGCGTCGACAAGTACGTGCGCGTCCATGTGCTGGATGAACCGCCGGCCAAACGCGCCAAGCTGATCGAGCAGTGGGACAGCGAAGGCTGGCCAGAAATGATGGTCATGAGCTACGAGCTGTTTAGCCACCAGAAGCTGTGCAAGATCCTCAAGGAAAAGGGCTACGACGTGCTGATCACGGACGAGAGCCAGAAGTGGAAGTCACCGGAAAGCACGCTGGCCAAGCGCATTGGCGAGTACGTGGGCGACCCGGCGCAGCCGGACACCGCGTTCTTTCCCATGACCGGCACGCCGATGCACACCTACATGAGCGATTGCTACACCCTGATCACCTTCATGAGCCCGGGGGCGTACCTGTCCTACGACCACTTCTGTCGCCGGCACTGCCGTTACAAGCTGATCCGCTTGAAGGTGCCCAAGATCACCAGCAGTGGCAAACGCATCAGCCGGGTCAAGGAACTGGTGGGCTACCAGCGGCACGCCGAGTTGTCGGCCAACCTGTATGCCCGCTGCCGGCGTGTGCTGAAAAGCCAGATCCCGGAACTGCGCGACCTGAAAGAGCCGATCATTACCGAAGTGCCGGTCAGGCTGAGCCCGGCGCACCGCGAGGCGTACCGCAAACTCACCATCGAACGCTTCATCGACTTCGGCGACGGCACCATTCTCTCGGCCCTGCAGGAGCAGGAGCTGCGCCAGAAGGTGTTGCAGATTGTCACCTGCCCGGAACTGTTCCTGCCCGAAGGCACCAAGATCGACAACCAGGTGCTCGCCACCTGCCGCGACCTGACCGAGGCGCACACCGCCGATTCCAAGGTGATCCTGTTCGTGAATTTCAGGGAGACCGTGGCGCGCTATGCCGAGTTCTTCGCGGACATGAACCCGGCGACCATGAACGGTGATCTGTCCGCGACCCAGCGCAAGGCGATGACCGAGAAGTTCCTGAATGACCCGACCTGCCGGCTGCTGGTGGCCAACCCACGATCGGCCGGGGCGGGCTTCAACTTCCAAGGGGTCAGTCACACGGTGATCTTTGCCGAACCGACCGGCTCACCGGGGGAATTCAAGCAGGCGATGGACCGTGTCGTCAGGCCGGGCCAGCTCTGGCAGTGCAACATTTACGTGTTGAAGGCGCTGGAAACCCTAGCGCCCAACGCCATCCGCAACATGCTCAGGCGTGATCAGGACATCGGGCAAGTGACCCTCGATCCTCGCACCCTGCGCCACTTTTACAACGTCGCATAAGACGACGGCACGAATTCCGGGGGACCGGGATAACAAGCGGCGGTAACAGCCGCAATTTGAATGACATTTTGAAGTTCGAAGGGGAATGACAATGCCACTGATCAAAGATGGTAGCGCTGTGAGCAAGGACGCGGTGGAAACCGCAGAAGCGAGCGCCGCACAAAACTCCGAAGCCCTGCAGGAAGAGGCCTCCGCATTGGAGGAACCGGCTGTCCTGGACCCTGAACCGGCTGCGCAACCTGCGGCTCAACCCACCACCACCGCTGTCGCCCCTCGCGCCGATGCGCCTGCGGCTCGCAGCAATGGCAGCCAGATGGCAGCCATGCAGGAAATGGAAGACGCCGGTTTTGGTGGCGGTCACATCGACTTCACGTCGTTCACTAACATCGTGCTCAAGGATGGCGAGTTCCAACTGGTCGGCACCACCAAGTCGTTCTCCGCGACCGAAGGGTTCACCGGCACCATCCTGCAGGGTCGCGCCAAATGGGCGATGCGTGTGGGCAACGACGACGACGCCGACGTGTGCTTTGCCTACAACAAGGCGGAATTCAACGATGTCGAGACCGAGTCCGGGGCCAAGGTGGCCGAGTGGCGTGCGGAAAACCTGAAGCCCGAGCTGAAGGAATACGCCGAACTCTTTGTCATGGTCGACAAGATCCACGCCGGTGAATGCAAGGAGCTGGAAGGTGACGCCGTGGTGGTGCAGGTGTCGCCGATGTCGATCGGTCGCTGGGCGGGCTTTAAGTTCAAGATGCAAAGCCGCACCGGCCGCCTTCCAAACGGCTACAAAACCCTGTTCATCCGTGGCGAAAAGGTCACGGCCGCCAAGTTCCCGTTCTACCCATGGGATTTCAAGTTTGTTGAATTGAACGCCTAAGCCTCACGGCTAGCTGTGGTTTGCCGGCGGGCAGTTGCACGCCGGCACTCTCTCTTGTCGTCCGAGGAATGGGGTGCAACGTGAAACTGAATGGACTGGCTCTGCTCGATGTGCGCGGCTTGCTGCTGCACGCCTACCACCGGGGCACTGACCCCGATGCCAAACTCAGCCCCCTGACTGACAAGCCGGTGAACTCTGCCGGCTACGGTTTGCGCGGGTTCCTGGACACCTACATCATTCCCCTGCTGTCTGATTTCTCCCCCCTCAACATCATCGCGGTGTGGGATGGGGGCAACACCTTCCGCGAAAGCCTGTTCGCGGACTACAAGGCCAAGCGCCACGCCGAGGAAAAAGACCCGGCGATCGAAGCGCAGCTGAAAAAGATGTTCGACATGGCCAAGGCGCTGCTGGCCTATGCCGGCGCCTTCAACGTGCGCGTCGAAGGTGTGGAAGCGGACGACGTGATCGGCGCCTTCTGCCTGCACTTCCCCGAAGTGCTCAAGCTGGTCCACACCGTGGACCGCGACCTGACCCAACTCAACGACGACAACACCACCGTGCTGGTGAAGGCCCTGCCGGCGGACGATTTCGAAGGCTACCCAACCCGCTACGTGCGGATCTACAAGTCCCTGGTGGGGGACAAGACCGATGAATACGGCGGCGTGCCGCAGGTCGGGCCGGTGGCGTTCAAGTTCCTGGTCGACACCTACGGCTGGGACGGCATCGAGCAGCTGGAAGCCTGCGTGGCCAACAACGACTACGCCTTTCTGCTGGAAGCGGTCGAAGCCACCAGCTGCAAGGTGCTGCGCAAAATCTACGAGAGCCGCAGCACCTGGCGCCTGATGTACACCCTGGCGGGGCTGCACCCGGAGCTGCTGTACGGCGCGCAGGGCCGCACGATCATCCGCCCGGAGTGGTACGTGCGCCTCCCCGACGCGACCAAGGTGCTGGACCTGCTGACCATCGCAGGTGACCCGAGCCTGTTCGAACACTTCGCCCCGCACATGCCGACCATGACCCTGGTGACGCCGGAGAACTGGCCGCAGGTGCATGCCGCTTACGTCGAAGGCTTGCGCGACACCCCGCTGGCCAGCTTCGACTATGAAACCTACGACAGCCTCGGACACGACTGGTCGGCAGCCCTGCCGGACACCTCCCGCGGCTACGTCGACGTGCTGTCGCAGCGCCTGACCGGGGGGTCGTTCACCTACGGCAGCAACCTGCAACACACCTTCTACCTGCCGGTGCTGCACAAGAACACCGCCAATCTGGACAAGGCGCGGCTGGTGGATCTGCTGCTCGACATCGAAGAGGCGCGGATTGATTTCGTTGCACACAACGCGAGGTTCGAAGCGTTGGTGACCAAGCTGGCGCTGAACTTCCAGCTGGAGGGGCCGATCTGTACGCAGATGCTCGGCACCTACGTCGACGAAAACCTGGAGCAGGGCTTGAAGGCTCACGCCCGGCACTGGCTGAAGTACGACCAGGTCGAATACAAGGATCTGCTGGCCCAGCACGGCGCCCGGGACATGCGCGACCTCACCGGCGAGCAGGTGACCCACTACGCCTGTGATGACGCCTTCGTCGCGGCGCGGCTGGCGGTGCTGTTCTTCCTGATCCTCAAGCTGGAACAGCAGTGGGACTTCGCCTACAACGAGGACCGCTACACCCTGCACCCGTTCAACGACAGCTTTGAAACCGGGGTGCAGCTCGACTACGCCCGCCTGGACGAACTGGCCGCCGCCGATGCCGCGGTGGTCAAGAACAACACCGAACGGTTGCACAGCCTGCTGGCCGAGCATTGCAGCCAGATCAGCGACATCGGCGCCGAGGGCTTGAAGAAGGCCGAGGGCGACAACCTGCTCCGGCTGTACATCCACGACAAGCTGAACCGCTCGCAGGCGCAGGCCAAGGTGGCCGAGACCTACGAACGCTGGCGGCTGGGTTCTGTATACACCCCCTACAGCGAGACGTTCACCCCGGCCGAGTTCATCGCCACGGAGAAGGGGTTCACCCGCGTGGCCGAGAAGGTCGGGCTGCCGATCGTGATGGGGAGCGTCAGCGGCAAGGGTGTCACCGCCTGGCTGATGACCAGCCGGCAGCACCTGAAACAGCACGGCAGCACCGACCCGCGTGCCCGCACGCTGGTCGACCTGGTACAGGAAGCGGCCGGCGAGATTCGCAAGCGTGAAGGCGCAGCGTTCCTGTGCCTGAAAGCCTTCATTGAAACCGAAGTGCTGCACCTGGACGGCGTGCGCGTGATCGAGGGCGACGAACTCAACCTCAACAGTCCCAAGCAAATGCAGGCGCTGCTGTACTGCAAGCTGCAACTGCCGGTGCGCCTGCGCACCTTTCCACAGAAGGGCAGCCGGCGGGATGAACTCGGCCTGGAAGGCAACCCGTCGACCAACGAGGACGCGATGCTGGCCGCGATGGCCGAGGACTGCCCCGAAGGGGATTGGCGCCGCGAGGTGTTGCAGCTGCTGATCGGCACCAAAGAGTGCATGACCCGCCAGTCCCTGTACTACGCCAAGTATCCGCACTGGCGGCACCCCAGCACCGGCGTGGTCCACCCCGGCACCCGCAACTGTGGCACCAAGACCCGTCGCCCGGCCGGCTCCAGCCTGAACATCCTCGCCGTGAGTAAAGGGCCGCTGCGCTCGATCTTTCTGCCACGGTTCAAGGGGCATGTGATCGTCGCCCTCGACTTCAGCGGCCAAGAGCTGCGCCTGACCGGCAGCGCGGCCAACGACCCGGTCTTGATCGAGGCCTACACCGGCGGCGGTACCTACGTCGACGAAGACGGCATGACCCGGGCGCGCTTCAAGGACATCCACGCCGTGACCGGCTGCACCTTCGCCGCCAACGTGCTGGAACAGGCCATGGGGCCGGAAATCCTCAAGCGTCTGTCGTTCGATGCCACCGGCAGCATGGACTATGAACAGTTCGTCAGCCTGCTGCAGGAAGGCGAGCACGTCTATGAACTGGCCGGCGACCTGGCCCTGCCGCTGGGCAAAACCATCGTCAAGATCCGCAAGATGGCCAAGACCGTGAACTTCCTGATCATCTACGGTGGCCAGGCGTTCAGCATGGGCATGAAACTCGGCGTTCCCGAGCGCTTTGCCCAGCGCATCATTGACGGGGTGTTCGCCGGCTACCCGCGCCTGGCTCCGTGGCAGAAGGAAACCATCGACTTGGCCCGCCGGCAGGGCTACATCACCACGGCCTTCGGCACGCGCAAGCACGTCGACCCCAACATCCTCAGTCGTGACGGCTCGCTGCGGTCGCGGGCTGAGCGCCAAACCGTCAACCACCAGATCCAGGGCTGCGCCGCCGACATCCTGAAAAAGGTGCTGACCTCGGCCTATCACACCCACCTGTACGAAGAAACCCACTCCCACCTGATCGCCCCGGTGTACGACGAACTGGTCAACAGCGTGCCGATCGACAACGTCTTTGAATTCGCCTCGCGCACCCAAGACCTGATGAACATCACGCCGCCGGGGCATCCGATCCCGATGCTGGCCGAGGTGTCCATCGGCCGGAACTGGTACGACTCGGGGAAAAACGAACTGGGGGATCGACCGTCGCAACGCAAGGTTGAGGCGCTGTTCGACAAGTGGGCCAAAGAGGGGTGGTTAGCATGATCCAGTTGAACAGTGACCAGCGCGGCGGCGTCGACCGCATGCTGGAGTTTACCGAGGGTGAGGAACCGTTCTTCCTGCTCGATGGCCGCGCCGGCACCGGCAAGTCCACCAGTGCGCAGACCTTCGCCCGCGAGACGGACCAGAGCGTGGTGTTCACCGCGCCGACCAACAAGGCGACCAAGGTGCTCAAGCAGATGTGCGAGACCGAGCTGCAGGGGCTGGTCCCGTGCCGCACGATCTACTCCCTGCTCGGCCTGCGCATGGACAACAGCGGGGAAGTGCGCAAGGTGCGGGCTGCCGACAACTTCAACCAGGCCCGCAACTACCAGGTGGTGGTGGTCGATGAAGGCTCAATGGCGAACTCGGGGCTGATGTACCACATCGAGCGCACCGCCAAGAACGAAGGCGTCAAGTTCCTGTTCATGGCCGACGTGACCCAGTTGCCGCCGGTGGGGGAAGAACGCTCGCAGGTGTTCGACATCGAGAACCGCTGGCAGCTGGACAAGGTCGAGCGCCACGACAACCAGATCCTGACCTTCGCCACGCACATGCGCGACTGCATCCTGCACGGCGAGGCCCTGAGCCTGTTCAGCGCCAACGATGAACGCGGCGGGGTTTACCTGCTCGACTACAAGCGCCTGCGCAAAAAGGCCGTCGACGCCTTCAACAGCGACAGCTACCGCGCCGATCCGGGCTCGATCAAGGTGATCGCGTGGCGTAACGACACCGTGGCCATGTACAACGGCTTGATCCGGGACGCCATGTACGGCGCCACGCTGGCCGCCGAGGCACCGTTCCAGCCGGGCGAGCGGGTGGTGGTGTGCCAACCGATTATGTCGGCGGACGGCAAAGAAACACTGATGACCACCGACGAGGAAGGCACGGTGTTCTCCATCGACGTGCAGCAGCACCCGATGTTCAGTGAGTTGACCTGCTACCGCGTCGAAGTCCGCCCGGAAATGGATGAGTACATGCTGGTGACCTGCTGGGTCATCCACCCCAGTTCCGAACGGGCCTACAAGCGCCTGCTCAACGAGCTGTCGGAACGCGCCAAGACCGGCAGCGGCGGCTGGCCCGCCTTCTGGAAGGCCAAGGAAGTCATCCACGACGTGCGCCCCAGTCACGCCATCACCGCGCACCGCGCACAGGGGTCGACCTACGAGAGTGTGTTTGTCGACTCGGCCGACATCCTGCTCAACCGCAACTACATCGAATCCTTACAGTGCCTGAACGTGGCCTGCACCCGCCCACGTCGCATTCTGGCGATCAGCAAATGAAAACTCCCCAAGAGAAAGGCAAGGAGTTCGAAGAACTGTTTCGGCTGTACCTCAAGGAGCTGATGCAGAAACACCCGCTGGCCAGCGCCCGGTTCTATGACACGCACTCGGCCGGCACCTACCTGCCGGACCAGCCGGGCGACCTCATCGCCTGTTTCAGGGGGATCTGCCACCTGTTCGAACTCAAGTCGAGCGAGGTGCATAGCAGCCTGACCGCCGGGCTGTCCAAGCTGCTGGCCAACCACCAGGCCACCCACCTGAAAATTTGGGCGCGAGCCGGCGCCAGTACCCACGTTCTGTTCTGGCAGCAGAGCACCGGGGTGATCGAGCTGTGGGACGGGGACGCCGTCGCCCACGTCCGCCACGCCCCGCACATGCGCCTCAAACCCGAAGGGATCTGCGACAGCTTCCCCGACTTTGAGGCGTTCAAGGCTGCCTTTACCGCCGCACTTTTGCACAACCCGCGGTACACCGCGAAGAAGGTATTCCGATGACCGACATCCTTGTCTTCACCGACCCGCACCTGGGCAAGAATCTGGTGTCCCACACCACCCTGGACAGCCGCCGCCGGTTACGGGATGGGATCTACCAGCACAACAGTGGGCTGCTCGATCGCTTCCCGCACGCGATCAAGACCTGCCTGGGCGACCTGTTCGACCGCTTCACCAACCCCGAGGACGTGATCTGGCAGGGCATGCGCCTGGCCGAGCGGGTGGACTACATCATGGCCGGCAACCACGACCTGGTGAACGACCGGGGCCGCCTCGGCACCTTGCAACTGATGGACAAGGCCCGCCCGGGGGTGATCCAGCTCACGCCGTTCGGTGAAGCCCGGGGCTTCCTGCACGACGTGCGCCCCGGGGTGTCCTTCCTGTTCGTCCCGCACCACAGCACCGACGATCTGTTCCACGAATCGCTGGCCGCCGCCGAGAACTGGGTGCGCGGCAAGGTGCCCGGGACCACGGCCTACCTGTGTGTTCACTGCAACTACGACTCGGGCTTTGCCACCGACGACACCGCGCTGTCACTCAGCCGCAAGCAGGCCAAGCAGCTGCTCGATGCTGGCTTTGATTACATCCTGATCGGCCACGACCACCACCCCCGCGAAGACTGGGACGGCCGCGTGGTGATCCTTGGCAACACCCACCCGACCGGCTTCGGCGACATCACCGACAAGCGCGTGATGTTGATCCGCCCGGACGGCAAGCACGAATTCCACCAGGTGTGGTACCGCAACGACGGCTACCTGCACCTGGACGTGAACGACCTGATCGCCCCGGACTTCGACTTTGAGGACGAACCCTCGGCGCAGTTCGTTGAAATCAGCGGCGAGTTGCAGGCCAGTCAGGTGATGGATCTGGCCCGGGCCGTGCGCAAGATTTGGCAGGAGTGGAAGCCGCTGGCCGTGCGCAACACCGCCGAGGTGATCAAGCCGGGCACCGGCGAGACGCTGGCCGACCACGACTTCCACCAACTGGACATGCAGATCCGCGCCGAGTTGATCAAGCGCCCGGAGCTGGTCGAACTGTTTGATGCCTTTTGGGCCGACACCGCGCCCTCCCTTCAAGAAGAGGAAGCATGATGGAAATCGAAATCATCAGTGGCCCACGGGGCAGCGGCAAAACCACCAAGCTGCAGCAGATTGCAGCGGATCTGCAGATGGCGGGGCATCAGGTCCTGAACCTCAATTCGGATTTCACCCTCGCCGGCATCCGCCGACGCCTGATCCTCGCTGGCCTGCAGGGCTACACGGCGGTGATGCTTGACGACTGCACGTCCGACAAGCTGAAGAAGCTGTGCAAGGCGAAAAAGGAGATCGAGGAACGCATGGACTTCGACCTGCGCCTCTATGCCGTGGAGGCCGCGTAAATGTTAGAGCGCCTGGAACTCAACAACTTCAAGAAGCATGAGCACCTGGTGCTGGACTTCACCGCTGGGTTGAACGGGGTGACAGGACCAAACTACCGGGGCAAAACCACCGTGCTGTACGGGATTCTGTATTGCCTGGGCGGGGCACGGCTGGTCCCCGGCTCACGCCTGCAAACCCGGGGCACCAACAGCGGGTTCAAACAAACGCTGTGGCTGACCTTCGGCAACATCGGTCGCTACCGGATCGAGCGCACCAAGAGCGGAGCCAGCCTGACCGAGCTGTGCCCGGACGGCACGGAACAGCCGGTGGCCACCGGCACCACGCCGGTGAATCAGGCGATCGCCCGCCTGCTGGGCATGCCGCTCAAGCGCTTCGCGCAGATCAAATACGCCAAGCAGCGCAAGGCCAGCGCCCTGTTGGAAGTGGGCAGCACCGAGTTGTTCAAGATCATCACCGAGCTGACCGGGCTGGAGCGGGTCAGTCAGGTGATGGAGCGGGTAGGGGGGCAGCTCAAAACCTGGAAGCTGCTGCAGGATGAAACCACCCTGACCGACATCGACGAACAACAGGTGCAGGTGATGAACTGGCTGGGAGAGGAAACCCAGCTGGCCATCGACCTGACGCAGCTGAACAACGAGTTGACCGAGACCAAGCGCCACCGCAGCACCAGCGAAGCCCACGAACGCCGCCTGTCTCAGGCGCAAACCGCTGTCTTCGGCGCCGTGACCACGCTGCGCCAGGCCGAGCGGGAGGCCACGGCCAGCACGGTCGCGCTGGAAGAAGCCCAGCAGCGCCTCGCCGAGTTTCGTGGCCATCCGCTCACGTCCGAAAGCCTGGTCGACCTGGAACTGCAACTCAAGAATCTGCGCGAGCAAATGATGGTCGGCAAGCAGGCGCGCAGCCTGGTCAAGCAGTTGCAGCGGGATCTGGAAGAGGCGCAGCTGGAATTGCAGGCAGCCGTCAGGAAGGCCGTGCCCCTGCGCGACGACCTTAAAGACCTGCACCGTGAGGACGACGTTGATCTGGACGCCCTGCATGCGGCGGCTGCGCAGGCCGAGGCCAGCAAACAAACCGCCGGGGAGAAGCTGGAAGCGCTGATCGAGGCCGGCAAGAATGGCGTGTGCGGTGGGTGCCAACGGCCGTTTGAAGCCTTCAACCCGCACGACCACGCCGCGCTGGTGCGCGAGCAGCAAGAGGCCTGGCGCGAAAAAATGGCGGCGGCCCAGCTGGCCAGAGACGCCTTGCAGGCCGAGAACCTTTACCGCAGCAGCCGGACCCAGGCCGAGGACGCCTTGCGCCAGGCCGACAGCGCCGTCCATACCCATCAGCGGGTCTGCAACCGACTGAGCGACCAGCTCGATCAGGCGACCCGGGATTCCCTGTCGCTGCCACCCACGGAGGCACTGACTCCACAGATCGAGGCGCTGGACGCGCAGATCAGCACCGGCCGGCAGGATGCACAGCGCCAAGCCACCCTGCGCCAGGCGCTGGCCGTGGCCGAGAGCAACGCCACGCAGCGCAACCAGTGGCTGACCAACGCCCAAAACGAACTGCACCAGACCGAAACCCAGCACCAGGTGGAAGGGGTCGACCTGCCTACCGCCCTGCGCACGCACCGCGAGAAGGTCGAGCTGTACGACAGCCAGATCCGCAGCCTGCAGGAACAGATCGGGGACTGCTCCAGCCATAAGCACGGCTTGCATGAACAGCGGGTCGCCTTGGAGCGCACGCTGGCCACCGTGGTCGAGCGCAATCGTCAGCACGAACAGGCAGCGCAGAAGGTCGGCCTGCTCACCGAGCTGCTGGGGCATATCCGCAGCAACCGCGATCGCTACAGCAAGCAGGTGTGGGATGTGTTCATGGCCAGCGCCTCGATGTTCGCCAGCAACGCCACCGGCGGGGTTATCGAGTCGATCAGCCGCGGCGAAGACGGTGCCTTCACCTTCGTCGAGGACGGTTTCGAAATGGAGCAGGCCGAAGCCTCGGGCGCCCAGCTGGCGATCATCGGCACCGCCGTGCAACTGGCGCTCGATGCCGCCGCGCTGTCGCCGCTGAACCTGGTGCTGATGGATGAGCCGACCGCCGACATGGACCCGGAGCGCGCTCTGGCCTTCAGCACCCTGCTCGCCGGCAGCGGCAAACAGGTGGTGATGGTGACGCACCGGGAAATGGACGGCACCGTATTCGACAACACGCTGGAGATTTGACCATGACCGATGCCGCCGATGCCGCCGGGAATGAACAGGAACTGATCGAGGACTTACTGTTGCGCCAGCACCGGGCAGCCGCCGCCAGGCACCAGAAGGTGATGGCGGCGTGTACCGGGGAGTGCCTGAACTGCGAGGCCAAGCTGGAAGTCGGCCGCTTCTGCGATGCCGACTGCCGCGAGGATTACACCAAGCGCCTCAACGCGCAGAGGCGGTGAAGTAGCCCGGTGGCACGAAGTCCTCGGCGTTCAGGCCGAGGGTCGCCTTGCGCGTGGACCAGTGCAACCAGCCGAACGCACGCACCCCGGAATAGATGGCATAGCGCTCGGCCTTCGGCACGCCGCGTGACTCCAGCGCGTCCAGGAACACCTGATCGGACTCGGCGCGGCTGTAACGCTGCGAGCTGTACAACCAGTCATGCAGCACGGCGGGTGCCCGCATCAGTCCGTTGATGTCGAACACCGCCCGCAACGGCCGCGGGATCGAGGCCAGGTCCGTGATGTAGCCCCGAGGCACGATGAGCTTGTCCCCATTCGCCCGCAGGGCAATCAGGGGCTGATCGACGACCCACTCATCCGGTACAGGAAACCCTTTCGGGGTGTATTCCTGCAGGTCCAGAAGGGAAATGAACTGAAAGGCGCTCATGGTTTGTCGACCCGGTCATCCAGCGCCTTGGCGATCGCGTCTTCGACCACCTCGGTGGGCTTGCGCTCATCGCGCAGGATCAGGATCAACGACAGGATCAAGGCGACCACCCCCCCAACCGGTTCAAGTGGCACCCCGAAATAGGCTGACACTGCCCCCGCGCCTACCGTCAAACCCTGCCAGGTGGACGGCTGGTGCAGGTAACGCAACAGCAGATCCAACAGCTCTTTGCGGCCTTCTGGATTGCTCATTACTCCCCCTTTGCCGGACGGCGCCGGCTATTCAACAGTTGTTCGATCAAGGCCTGCTGGACCTGCAGGGTTCTGATCTTCTCGTTGAGCTTTTCCAGCTCTTTTTGCAGTTGCTCCCTGGAGGTGTAGTCCTTCAACAGGTCGGTGAGCGCGAGCTTTGCCGCGACTTGTTCAGCCTCGATGGAACTGAGTTTCTGATTGGTCGCCACCATGTGTGCCGACAGCACGGGGGCCTGCTTGACCAGGTCCTGCACCCCGGAAATAAACCCGGTCAGGATCACCGCTGCAACCGTGGTGGACACGGCGGTGACGACCCGTGCTAGCCGCGAATACCCGGCCCGGCGTTCTTCAAGGTTGGCTGATGTAGGCATACGCGGCGCTCCTGGTGGGTGGGGTTACATCAGTACAATCATTCGGGGTTGTTGGGTCACGGCCACGGCGTTACTGAACGCCACTTCGACCACCAGCTGGCTCAGTAGGACTGTCGGGGAAATTCCTAACGCCACCTCCATGACCGCCTGCGACAGCACGGCAGCGGGCGCCGATAAGTTCGCCACCTCCATGACCGCCTGCGACAGCACGGCAGCAGGTGCCGCTAAGTTCGCCACCTCCATGACCGCCTGCGACATTGAAATGGTGGTGCCGGTATTCGAAACATAAGGCGCGGTGTCACCGTTGGTGCCAATCGACAGGAAGTCGACATCCATCGTGCCGCCCGAGTCGCCGTTACCCACCCCGACCCAACCGGCGGCGCTGATCGCGCTGTCGGTGGTGGTGAAAGTCCAAGCGCTCGGTTCCTCTTCGGTCTCTTTCCAGACCTTCGCGGAGAGGGTGGTGCCGTTGACGCGGAAGCGCACGTAGTACCAGGTGTTGACGCTGTAGGCATACGTCGCCGTGGTGAGGTTGGTGCTGACCCCTGCCACGAACTTGTGCAGGGTCAGCGTTGTGCCTGACCCCATGATGAAGCTGTAGGCGGATTCGCTTGCCGCCGCCCCGGACCCGCGCAGCTGTAGGCGAATCTGATCCGAGTTGCTGCTGGAGGTCCTGACCCTCGCCAGGATTTCCGAGTTGGCGCGGTTGGCATCACCATCCACAGCGTCCCACGACAGCAGACGCCGCGCTGTGGCGGTCGAGGTTTTGCGCAGGACTTTGCCGCCATCCGTGTTGGCCACGGTGGTGGCCAACCAGGTGACGTTGCTGGTGACCCAGCGCGCCGTCCAGTCCGAGGGTTGCGCGGCAGCGGTGTAGCTGCCGAAGTTGGTGTTGTAGGTGGTCATGGACGGCGCCCCTTACAGGTCGGCCGAAACGCGCACGCCGAACTCGGCGGCGTTAAACCCGGCCTGCGACCAATCCGCCGACGTGTTGGGGTCCTGCAGCCAGCCTTTAATCATGTACCGCCAAGTCGTTGACAGGGCGTTGTACGCGGTAAAGTCCTCCGTCGAGCTGGACCGGCAGAACAGGTCCAGTCCACGGAACCCTGAGTCGTTTTTGCTGGCGTAAGCGTTCAACTGCACCGCCTTGATCGCCCCGGAGCCCGACACGTCCTGAAAGCCGTAGGAATCCTTGGTCAGCGCGGTGGCCGAGGACACGTAGTCAGAGGTGTTCGGCGTGGTTTCGTCGACCAAGGTGTTGTGCGTGGAGCCCGTGCTACAGGTCATCGCGGTGTAGGTGCCGTCCGCGTTCGGGTAATAGGGCTTGACGGAAATGTCCCCCAGAAACCCCCCTGATTCAGCGGAACCGCTGCTACCGGTGCGCAGATAGAGGTCATCGAAGTAGCGGCTTTGCGCAACGCCCGATCCGTAGCTTAGGGTTTGCAGGGAACTGACCGTGTTCGCCGTTTGGGCTTGGGTGTTGATCCCGGTCAGGTTGATGTCGACAACCCCGTTGACCCGCACTTCAATCTGTCCGGCGCTACTGTCAATGAAGACGCGCACTTCGATGTAGTACCAAGTGTTCTGGGTGAACACGGTTGTCCCAGCGCCAAGGTCGGTGGCGCTGGAGGCCCCACCGGCATACGCGCTCCCGCGCCCCGCATGGAGTTTCCCGTCATTGAGCATGGACAAAAAGACTTGCCCCAAAGTGCCGGCACCGTAGGTGTTGGCTGACGACAGGCCCAGGATCGAGTGCCCGTTAGACCCGGCTACAGTCGAGTCCGATGGAATGGCGGTGCAATAGTGGCCGAAGCCCAAGCAGATGTTCCGGCTGGGCGTTACCCCTTTGATGGCGTATGTCGCACCAGCGGCCGAAATTTTCAACGCCTTGCCAGAGTTGCGGAAAATGGTGGAGTCAATAGTGACGTTGCCCCCAGACGCCACAGCATCCCACTTCGCCCCAATGTCGGCGGTGGCGTAGTGGTCAAACCCATCGAGAAACGGAACGCCCCAAGTCATTTCAGCGTACTCCTGCAATCGAGAATGAAAAGTCCGCCAGCGTGGCGTCGGCCGTGCCCGGTGCCTTGAACTGCAACGCATCGCCGACTGCCAGGCTAAAGGCGGAAGCGGCAATGAAGGTCGGCGCCGCACCGGCTGCGGCAAAGCGCACGGTGCCCACGGCGGTGACGGCGTGGCCACTGGCGGCGATCTTGTTGACGGTGATGTCGGTCTGCGCGGTAGCGGCGATCAGGGCGATCCCGCTGGAGCCGGCCATGGCAGCGGCGAAGCTGATGGCGAACGGGGCGACGAACATGCCCAACACCTGGTTGGCTGCCGGCACGCCGTTCCAGGCCACGCCGATCACCGCCGGTTCGTCATAAAACTCCAGCGCGTTGGCCGCCGCGTTGACCCGCAGCTTCTTGAGCGCCTGCCCGGAGAAGCTGGCCGGTACGTCGGTCAGGGCGACGAAGGTGGTCGCGCCGCTGGTGTCGGTGACGAACTCCAGCGCGGTCCCTGCCGAGTTGACCCGGACTTTCTTGAGCGCGGCGCCGGTGTAGTTGGCCGGTACGTCTGACAGGGAGGTGAAGGCGGTGATGCCGGCCGGCACCGTGACGAACTCCAGCGCCGTGCCGGCACTGTTGACCTTGACGGTCTTGCTCGCGGCGCCGGTGTAGTTGACAGGCGCGTCACTCAGCCCGGTGAAGGCGGTGACAGGGGCGGCGACGGTGACGAACTCCAGGCCCGAGGCGTCGGACTTGACCTTGACCGTCTTGCTGCCTTGACCGGTGTAAGTAGTGGGCGCGTCCGTGAGCCCAATAAAACTGGTGGGGGTGGCCCCTGCCGAGAACTCGATGCCGGTTTCATCCCCCTTGACGGTCACCACCTTGAAGGCGGAACCAGCGTAGGAATCCGGGGTGTCGGTCAGGGCGAGCAGGGTGGTGGTGCTGAGCGGGGCGAACTCCAGGCCGGTCATCGCCGCGTTGACCCGGAGGAACTTCAGCGCCTGACTGGAATAGGCGTCCGGGGTGTCCGGCAGCTCCAGGAAGTTCGCCGGGCCGGAGCCGATGGCGAACTCGACAGCGGTGCCGGCGGCGTTAACCCGCAGCACCTTGAGCGCCTGACTGGCGTAGCTGTCGGGCGTGTCGGTCAGGGCGAGCAGGGTCGACGGGGCCGCCGCGGCGCTGAATTCCAGACCGCTTTCGTCACCCTTGACCGACACCAGGCGGAAGGCCTGGCCGGTGTAGGCGTTCGGGGTGTCGGACAGCGCCAGGTAGCTGGACACCGGGCTGCCGAACTCAAGGCCGGTCTCTGTCAGGTTGACCACGGGCACCTTGCCTGCTTGCCCGGTGTAGCTCGCCGGGGCGTCGGTAAGCCCGGTAAACACCGTGGGAGCGGCGGCGCTGGAATATTCCAGCCCGGTCTCGTCGGCCTTGACCTTGACCACCTTGTTGGCCTGCCCGGAGTAGCTGGCCGGCACGTCGGACAAGCCGGTGAAGGCCGAGGCACCCCCGCCGCCACCGGTGCCGGAGGCGATCGACACCACGTTGACCCCGTCACAGAACAGCGCGCCGTTGGTGCCGCTGGCCAGTGCCACGCCGGTACCGGACGCGGTCTTGACCGTCACGGCAAACGCGCCGGCCGTGTCGTTGTCGATGAAATACACCTTCGCCTTGGCCGGCACGATCAGGTTGCGCGCCGCCGTCGGGGTGCCGGTCAGGCGGATCACCCCCTGCTCCATGGCTTCGGCGGTGGTCAAGGTCACGTCGGCGGTGGTGATGGCCTTGCTCAGCAGGGCGCTAAAGGCTTTTTCCGTGGCCTCAATGCGCTTGTCCGGGCTGGCGTAAGTCAGGCCCGAGTAGCCGCTGCTGAGCAGGTCGAGCAGATCCTGGTAGCCCGGGGCGTAGGTGGCCAGCTTGTTGACCGAGGTGAACGCCGTGCCCGACCACACCACCGAGTACAGCGCGGCAGCGCTGGACGTGTCGCGGTAGGGGATGCCGTCAATGCCCATGCGAATGTAGTAGGTGCCGGCAGCGGCGCCACTGAACGGGATCACCGTGGTGGTCGACTTGTACGCCATCTGCGCGGCGCTGGCACTCCAGAAGAAGCCGGGCTGCAGGGTCAGGTTGGTGCCTGACGTGCTGCTGGCGAACGAGGTCTCGCCGACCAGCGCCACGGCGATCGGGCCGAACATCGCCTTGCCGATGTTGAACAGGTTGGTCGGACTGGCCGCCGCGCTGCCCAACGTGTCGACCGTGCCGGACATCACGTTGATGGCGGCTTCCAGCGTCTCGATGTTGGCGTTGTGTTTGGGGATGTAGGCCGTTTCCCCTGTGGTCGCCAGGCGCTGCAAAGTAATAGTCATGCTTACCTCAGTTCGATCAGAACGCCGCCGCGGAAAATACCGGTCGCGCCATACGGCACGACCCCATAGCCACCGAAGGTGGCGAGTTCGTCATAGCTCAGGGCGCGGGCAACCAGGCCGACTTCGACGGTAGTGCCGAGGTCGTAGGCGATCGGGCCAAAGTCAGGGTCGGGGATGTGAACCGGGGTACGGGTGTACGTGCCGGGGCGGCGCTTCGACAGGCCGGTGACTTCCCAGCGCCCGGTCTCGGAGCGGCGCAGGCGCACGGCGGTACCGGCGTCGGAATAGATCAGGTCTCGGCTGTTGGCCGCGATCGGCACGTTGCGCAGCGGCGCCACCACTTCCTCGCCGTTGTTGCTGTCCAGCGACTTGAGGCCCACGTCGACATCGCAGCCATAGGTCAGCGACAGGCCGTCAGTCACCAGCAGGGTCGGGCGGGTCAGGATGGTGCCGTCAATCTCCCTGATCGACTGGTCGATTTCGCCACGGATGAGGTAGGTCAGTAAGCCGGCCATCAGACGCGGAACCCCTGCACCGAGAGCATGGCAGCCGACCCTCGGGTCAGGTCGCGGGAGAACGTCAGCACATACAGGCGCGAACCGTCCGGCAGTTGCAGAATGTCGCCGCGCTCCAGCGCTGGGTGGTCAATTATGTCGACGTTCCAGGTGATGGCCGACAGGGAGCGGTACAGCAGCTCACGCACGGCGATCTGCTGGGCGTGGCCTTCGTTCATCACGAAGTCCGAGTCGAGGCTTTCTTCCAGGCGCATCCATTCCGGGGTGCTGTCGTTGTAGGCTTCGGTGGTGTTGGTTTCGTGGACGTAGTCGTAAGGCTCGCCCCAAATCTCATACACCCCGGTGCCCAGCGACATGATGATCAGGAAGAATGCAGTCTGCCCGATGGCTTCGATCACTCGCCCTTCAGGGACGGTGGCGAAAATGGCCACGCCATCAGGGATGGTGGCGGCGTAGATCATGGCCGCCAGCGAGGCGGTGGCCAGCGTCGGCACCCACACCTTGGTGGTCACGGTGATCTCGCCGCTGAACTCGCTTTTCTGTTCGTAGTCCTCATCACCGACCGGCAGGAGGCCGTCGTTGACCGATGTGATGGTTTTCATCCAAGTGTTGTCGGCGCGCTGCCGGCGGTCCTCCGACCAATACAACTCGCGTTCTTGCTTGAGCTTGAAGAACCCGGCGGTGATCGACTCACGGGCCACCATCTGCGCCTGCTGCAAACTTTTGCTCAGGTTCGGGTCGAGCCACTTGAGAATCACAGCGGTCACGGCTGTCTTGTTGCGCGAGCCGCTGATTCGCAGCAGCTGGTAAGGCTCCAGCACCAGGTCAGCGGTGCGCACGATGTCGCGGGAGATTGGTTTGAAGCGACCCAAGGCGTCGACCCACGGCTCAAGGCCAGCGACCTGCAGGAGGTCCGTCAGCATGTCCCATGCCGGCGTGTCCGCCAGTTGGGTGTCGCCATGCACGGTGCTGACGCCCAGCACCAGCGAGCCACGGATTTCCGAGGTGGTCAGGCCGATGGCGGTGAGCACGTCCCGGGCGATCACGCCCAGTTCGCTGCCGGCGGGGTAGATGTTGCCGACCCACTTGGTCTGTCGCCACAGGCTGTTGCTGTCCCGGCTGCGCACGGTCAGGGACATGGCGCGCTCGCCCCGGCTCTCGCGGTAATCCGCCAGGTCCTCGATCTGCCCGTTGAACAGCGGCAGGCCGTCGAGACGCACCTGGATCAAGTCGCCGATCTTGGGTTGCGCCACGCCGTACAGTTCCTGGTAGAACGTCAGGCCCACGGTCAGGCCGCTCTCGGACTGGGTGAGGTTGTCGGCAAAGGGGCTCAGGTCCTGGTACACGGTGGCGGTGCCGTCGACCAGTTGCGCCCAGGTGGTACTGGTCGCCTTGAAATGCACCAGCTGGACATTGCGAACAACGTCCTCGCTCGGGTAGCGCAGGTACGGGAATTCCGTAAGCATTAGGGCACCGAGGTTTCACTAACGATGGAATTTGCGCCAGCAAGTACGCCAGCCAGTTGGACCAACACGACTCCGTTGTTTTCGCTGGCTTTCCTGCCAGGGCTCACGGTTGCCGCTGAATCATTCCCTACAGTGTAGGTCAGCTCTTGGCCGACGATCCCCTCGGCCGCGCCGCCGTACACCCGATTGAACACCGGCACGGTTTTGCCCTTCTGCGGAGAGCGCAGGGGGATCGGCGGCGTCATACCAATGGGCAGCGCCACCGGGTAGTAGCCTTTGACTTTGGTGGTGCAGATGCAGTCCGGCAGGGTGTCGGGCGAGTTGTAGCAGAACAGCACCCGGCGCATGAACGGGTCCCAGGTGAACGCGGTGTTAGTCCAGGTGAACCCGCCGCTGACCAGCCCGGTGTGCAGCACACCCAGCACTTCGCCGGTCTCGTAATTGAAGGCGGTCAGGTTGCCGGTGGTTTCCACGGCGTAGGCCACCGGCGGTTCGGCGATGAACAGGAACTCGATGTTGCCGGCCACGTTGATCGTGCGCAGCCAGTCGCCGTTGGACAGTCGGCAGACCGACAGCTGCGAGGCAGTGTTCCCCTGGATGCGGGTGATCACCACGTCGCGGGCGGGGTCGACGGCGAAGGTGCTGGTCCCGGGGAGCGCTCCGGTGCTGCCGATGTTGGCCCCCAAGTCGGTGAGCAGCACCGGGTGTTGCGTGGTCCGCCAAGTCACCGGGTCGACCTTCAACAACCCGTAGTCGTAGAGGCTGGTGGCCCAGATCGACCCGTCCGGGGCGGAAAACATGAACGCGATCGTGAACGAGGTGATGTTCTGGCGCATGCCTTTGTAGACCCCTGTTCGGCCATCCCACACCAGGGTCTGCACGCTCCAGCTCGGCCACGCATCTTGGCGCATCACGCTCAACAGATGAATCTCAAACTCGCCGGGGTAGGTGGGGTCTTTGATGGTGAACAAGCCCCGGAAAAAATCGATGTACATGGTGCAGGTGAAAAGGGTTTCGACCGGGCTTGGATAGAAATAGCTGATGCCGTCCGGGAGGATCAGCGCGGTGCGCGGTACGGCCCGCGTGGTCAGCGGGTACACCGCCACGTCAGACTCAAAAACCTGTTTGATCGGCATCAGAGCAGCACCCCTGCGGTGAGGTTGAAGTTAAGGCCGGTGCTGCCGATCGGCAGGGTCACCCGAGTGCGGGCGTAACCGTCCACGTCGGTGGTCGACTGCGCGATCTGCACCACCCCCGGCGTGGTGCTGGACCAGTCCACCAGCACCCCGGCACACGGCTCGCCGCTGGCACCGAGCAGGCGGGTGCGGTACTCGACCGAGCTGCCTTGGCCCACGGTGCCGAGCGCTGCGGGCGCGGACAGGGCCGTGGGCACGGGCTCGTCGGCGTAGATGCTGATGGTGTGATGCACCTCGGGGCTGACTTCCTGCCGCAGCACGAACCAGACCCCGAGAGCGGGGGAGTAGGTCGGGGGGGAGGCGGCGTCGAACCCGAGCTTGCGCTGCCAGCTGACGATTTCCCGGTTGACGTGGTCGTACAGCACGGCGGAATCCACCGCCGAAACAAACACCGTGCCGGCGGCGGGGCCGGGGCTGTAGCTGTAGCCAATGCCCCCAACGTTCATGGTGGGCAGGGTGGCTTCAATGGCGCCGCTACCGGTCTCGCTGTGCAGGCGGCTGCGCAGCCCGCTGAACAACACCCGTTCCGCCAGAAAGTAGGCACCGTTGGCCAACCAGCTGGGGTCGGCAATCTCGGCCCCTTCGGGGTACAGGGTCACCGGATGCACCGAACGCACCAGCGAGTAGGTCATGCCGGCCGCGACTCGGGCGATACCGGTGTTCTGCGTGTCGTGGTAGTAAATGTCATAGGCCGACAACGAGGGATTGCGCACCCCGGTAAAGCCATCGACCTGGATCAACGTGCCGCTCTGCATGCTGTCGCCGGTAGGCTTCTTGATAATGGTCACGGCCGCCAACGCCATGAGCGAATCAAACCACATCGGCTTTTGAAAGCAGCGTGCATAGTTGCCGTCGATGTCCTTCATCGCGAACGGCCCGGCCAGCAGACGCAAGGCCATGTCAGGCCACCCTGCCGACAATGCGCAGCTTGACCGTCACCGGGTATTCCACAAGGTCGGTGCCGACCGATTGCGGGGACATCGTCATCGGCGCACCGCCGACCTCGATGCCGACGATGATCACGCTGAACTTCAGGCTGGTGACGTAGGAGGGGTGCCATTCGATGTAGCCCACCGCCGGATCGGGTGGGTTCATCCAGAAGGCGATCAACGCCTTGAGCATGTCGAGCGGCATCGACAGGCCGGCGCTAGGAATCCAGCGTTCCTCCGGCGCCACGTCGCGCAGGTTGCCAGGCCACAGCGTGTTGGATGCCGACGACAGGGTCATCTGCGAGGTCCAGATCGGCGCGACAATCGCGTCCTCGGCCATGCTGGTCCATTCGTGCGGGGCCAGCGTGTAGTCCAGGGCGCCCAGCGTCGGGTGGATCATCCGGCCCTTGCCGGTGCCGGGCGCGGCGGCGGCCACCACCGACAGGGCGATGCTCTCGATCACCGGGCTGGCGTCGAGGACGGTGAAGTTGGTCGTTGCAGTCAGTAGGGCCATACCCACCTCACGGGACGTAGTGGACAGAGACAGTCGGGGTGTCGCCTGCCGTGCCGGGGTTGTAGCGGGCCAGCGCCACGCCTTGGGCGTCGGTGACTTCGCTGATCAGGGTCAGGGTGCCGGAGCCGGCCAGCGTCCACTGGATCGCCCGGTAGGACGGGCCAGTGAACACGATCAGGCAGCTGCCATCGGTGCGCACCAGGGTGCCAGTGAGGGCGCGCAGGCTCATCGCTTGGCCCTCTCGTTGAGGATCTGCTGATCCAGCCAGTCGCCCATGCGCATGCGCATTTGCGCCGGGGTGACGTGGACGTTGTAGGTGTCCGTACCGCCGCCTGCGCGCCCGTTGGTGGACACCGGCGCCGCCGGCATCGAGCCGGTCAGTTGGGCTTGATCGGTCATCACTGCGCTGGAACGGGCGTTGAGCATCCGCCCGTTGTTCACCGAGTGGATGAAGTCCGCGCCCAGTGCGGCGGTGGCCTTGGCGTTCAGGATGGCTTCGCCGTTGGACACGCGCAGCTCTTGGTGCTGGCCACTGGGGCCGGTCAGGTAGGCGGGGATCGAGTCCGACGTGCCGGTGCCAGGCCCGTGAATGATGCCGCCACCGGCGAAGCCAAAGGCCCCCTTGTAAGTGGCTGCGCCCCCTGCGCCCCCTGCGAACATGCCCGCCGCCATCGTACCGAGGCTGAACAGGCCGGTCGCCTGCCCAGCGCCGGTGGAGCTGCCCAGCCCGAGCAGCCCGCCGATGTTGCCGAACACCTTGCCGAAACCGCTGGTGACATTGTCCAGCAGGCCAACGAAGCCCCCGCCCAGCGATTCGAAGAAGCCCTTGCCCTCGGTTTCGACCAGCTTGTCCAGCCCGGGGCCGGCGGCGACTTTCTTCATTGCCTCGGCGGTTTCTTTCGGCAGGCAGCTGCCGTCTTTCTCGGTCGTAGTGTTGCCGGTCAGCACGCCGACCACACTGTCCATGAAGCTGCCCGGCTGAGCCGCTTGCGAGGTGGTGTTAGTGGCCTCGCCTGTCTTCGGTGACCCACCCAAGCCGAAGCGGGCGAGCAGCGCAGGGATCGCCCCCTGCTGCTGTTGCCCAGGCCCCTTGTTGCTGCCGAACAGGGTGCCGGTGAGGCTGCCGATCGTCTCGTTGCTGAGCGTCTTGATCAGCGTGCGCATGGTCTCTTTGGAGAGCTGCTTGAACACATCGTCCAGGGTGCTGCCGAGGCTTTTACCGTCCACCACGGCATCGGCAAAGGCATCGCCGATACCTTCAATCGCGGTGACTACATGGTCATTGATGGTCTCGCCGAAGTGCTCAAGCGACGACTCCGATTGTTCCAGAGTGCGCTGGATGAGGTTCGGGTCGAAGGCGCGCTTGAACCCCGACTCCCAGGTGCCGGTGACGCGCTCCAGGGCCAGCCCGACTTGCCCAATCTCGGTGTTGGTGCCGGCGATGACCCGGTGCAGGTCGAGAACTTCTGCCCGCGCCCTGGCCAGCGACTCGGCGATGTTCTTGTTGTACTGGTCTTCTTCGGCTTTCGGCGCCAGGTCGGCAACTTGCGCTTGTGCGATGCCCAGTGCGTGCTCAGCGTTGGCCCGTTTATCAAGCAACAACCCCTGGTGATCCGTCAGGTAATTACGGCGCTGGGTGCGGTCGCCGGGGATCAGGCCCTTGTCTTCAAGCCGTGCGTCATTCAGCAGGTTGCCGCTGGTAAGCGAGCGTTCCAGCAGGGAGTCGATTTCGTCGCGGGCTTGACGCTCACGGCGGAACACCAGCTCCAGGTAGGCCGCTTGCTCTTTGTAGGGTGCCAGCGACTTGCGTTTTTCTTCAATCTCGGCGGCCGACAGCTCGGTCATGGTCCCTTGCTGCTTCAGCTGTTTCTCAAACAGGGCCAGGCGTTCGGCGTTGACCTTGTCGTACTGCTCGATCGTCGAGTCAATCGTCCCTTGCGGCGTCAGGTTGGTGGCGCTGTCCAGTACGCCTTTCAGCCGTGTCGCCTCGCCAGTCTTCTGCCGCTGGCCACGACCGAGTTCGACCTTGGCCGATTCGCGGTCGATTTTCTCCGACTCTTTGGCCTGCTTTTCTTTCAGCGCGTTGATGCGCGCCTCAGCCTCGACCTGGTCCTTGATCAGCGCCTTGTTTTTCTCCGGGTCCTTGGTAACGTCGGCCGGCATCGCGTCCTTGGCGTCCTGCAGCTTGCGTTCCTCGATCGCGATTTCAGCTGCCGTTAGCTCGGCCAGTCGGGCTTTGGCCAGGCCAAATTGTTTGTTGGTTTTGGCGTCGTCGTAGGCTTCGGCGGCATTGGTGCGGCGTTTTTCCAGCGCCAGCTGCTTCTCGGTTTCCTTGGTGGTCTGTTCAACCAGCTGGTCCTGGCGCAACTGGACATCGTTGTACTCTTTGACTTTTGCCGCCGTGAACTGGTAGCGCTGGGTGTTGCCCCGGGCTTCCTCTTCTGGCAGCCCGCCGGCACTGATGTCGCTGAACAGCTGCTGAACGCCGCCGGTCTTCGCGTCCGTGGTCTTTTTCAGATACTCCTTGAACTTGGGGTTATTGAAGGTCTTGGCGATCGTGTCGCCGTACTTCACGCGATCGGCCGTGTCCTGCAAGACCTTGGTGGCTTGAGTGTCCAGCGTCTCCTGAATTTTGCCGACCGACAGGGTCAGCAGATTCTTCATCAGCCCGCCTTTGAGCTGGTTGGACGCATCAAACAGGGCGCCCTGAATTTCCTGCAGGTGACCCACCGCAGCGCCGTCCAGCTCGTGGAAGCGGGCCAGCAGTTCGGTCACCGCGGCGCGCATGTCCGCTTCGGCGGTGCTCTTGTTGTCGCTGAGCGAAATCGCCTTGATCCGCTGGATGAATTGTTGGGACACCTTCTTGGCGTTGTCATCCAGCGGGTTGACGGCACCGTTCGCCCGCATCTGATCGGCCAGGGACTGTGCAGCCTGCTGGAGAATTCCCAGCTGCATGTCCATGGCTTCCTTGCTGGTACCAGCCAGGATCTGTTGCAACGACTCAGACTGCGCCACGATCTGCTGGAACAGCTGGGCTTCCAGCTCCTGATCGTTGCTGGGGGCCGCACCGTCCATTTTCTCCAGCGTCTTGCGGGCGTTGACCAGCTTGTTGTTGAGCTGGTCGGTCATACCTTTCAGGGTGCCGCTGACCGTGTTGCCCAGTTCTTCAATGGTGTACAGGGCGCGATCGGCCTCGGCCGTGGTCATGCCCTGAATGAGCGCGGCCATTTGCGGGAACTGGGTTTTCAACACCTCCAGCTGATCGGCGCGCTCACTGGGGGCCAGCTTGGTGTAGCTCTTGACCAGCTCCAGCACCTGCTCGTTGGACTTGCTCAGGTTGGTGCCGAACACATTGCTGATCGCCGCGTTCAGGTCGTCGGCGGTGCGGCTGGCCGTGAGCAGGGATTCGGCCGTGGACCCCACGTTCTTGCCGAGTTCCGCCATTTTGATGTCCCAGGTCTTGGCGGCCTGGTCGTACTTCTGGAACTGGTCCTCCTGCAGGTTCAGGAGCTGACCTTGGGCAGTCGCCTGGTCGTCGGCTTCCGCCGCCGCCTTTTCCTCGGCGGACTTCCGGCCAAAGGTGTTGTTGTAAGCGAATTGCAAAATCTGGCGAGGGGCGCCCCCCAGGATCAGTTCCCCCGCCTTCGCCAAGCCGCCTTCGCCCGCCGCTCGCTTCTTGAGGGCGTATTCGTCGAGCTTCTGGATTGCCTTGTCGGCAGAGTCAAACACTGCGGCAAAGAACCCGAGAATGCCCTCGCTACGGTTGTAGGCAAAACCGGTGATGGTCGATTTCAGACGGGTAAAGCTGGCGTCCAGACCTTTGATCGTGGTGTCCGCGCCTTCCGCGGCGGCGCGGCCAAAGGTGATCTTGGATTCGTTGGCGGCCAGCTCTTCCAGGTTGCCGATCATTGCCTTGATGGCGTTGCTCGACCGGATGTCGAAGGCCCGCGACAGGGTAGATTCACCCTCATCGTTAAAGCCCAGGCGCTTCAGTTCAGTCAGTGCCGCCTGCAGCGGGGCGCGGCCTTTGCTGAAAGCGAAGAAGCGCGCCTTCACGGCTTCGGCACCCATGTCCTCGCCCATGGCGCGGTAGCGTTCCTGCAGCGCCTTGGTCAGCTTGAGGTCCGGGCTGAAAATTTCCAGCATGCCGGAACGCAGGCCGGTGGCTGCGGTGGAGGCCTTGAGGCCAGCGTTACGCAGGGTGGACACCGCTGCGAGGAACTGTTCGGAGGTCAGGCCGAACGACTTGGCGGTCTGCGCGCCGAGGGAGAGGATGGTTTTCAGATCCTCGCCGGTCAGTTTGGAAATGTTGATCGCCTTGGCCAGCTGGTTGGCGATCACGTCATCCGACAGTTCCTTGAACACCGAGCGGGTGGTGGAAATCAGATCCGCCGCGACCTGCAGGTTGGAGCCGGTGGCCGCGGCAAAGTCCGCGGTGGCCTTCAACGTGGTGTTCATGTCCTCGACCGACACGCCGGCCTGCGCCAGCACCTTGGCGGCCTCGGTCAGTTCGCTGAGCGAGAACTTGCTGTTCTTCGCGACATCGAGCACGGTCTGCGACAGCTTGCCCATCTGCGCATCGGTGGAACCGGTGACCGCCTGGATGTCCAGGAAGGCGGTCTGCAGGTCGATCACATTTTTGGCCAGCGCACCCAGCGCGGCGGACAAGCCGTACAGCGCGGCATAGCCTACGGCGTACTTGAGGAACGAGCGCAGGGTCGACTGGAACAAGCCCATGCCTTCGTTGGCTGGGGCGGCAGCCTTGGCCAGAATCGCCAGTTCATCGGACAGGCCACGGGTCGCAGTTGCCGCCGCCTCAATGTCGGCTTTGCTCGCCCCGGATTTGGACAGCCCCTTGCCGAAGCTCGCCTGTTCGTTGCGCCGAGCCCGCACGTAATCCCGGGCCTGCTTGGCCTGTTCCGGCTCCAGTTCAGCCAGCCCGTTGGGGTTTTGCCGGGCCGCTTCGTAGATCCGCTTGCCTTCGGGGTGCTTGTTCGCGCTGTCGAAGGTGTTCAGCTTCGGCATGCTGCGAATGGTGGTCGCCAGGTGGTCGAGGCGCTGGTTGATCAGGGCGATGGTCTTGGCGAATTCGTCGCCTTCCTTGCGCGCCGTGATGTACTCGCTGCCGCTCGCCCCGACAGTGCGAGCCGCTGATTCCTGCTGCTTCCGCAGCTGGGTCAACTCGGCGTTGGCGAAGTTCCTGGCTTGGGCGAGGGCACGCCGGTCTGTGTAGCCGGTGAAATCCCCCTTGGCTTCCTCCAGCAGCTGTTTGCCGTTGGCCAGTGTGAGCGCGTGGCTGCGGCGGCGTTCTTCCGAGGTGCGCACCGCTTCCGCGTGCTTGTCGATCTGTGCCTGGGTGTTGGCCGTGGCCCCCAGCGACTGGATACGGGTTTCCAGTTTGCGCAGGAACTCGCCATAGCGCTCGACCTCGATCGCCGCTGTCTTGGCCTGGTCGCTGGTGACGCCGAAGGTGCGCGCATACGCATTCTGCAACTTGATCAAGTCGCCCAGTTCGCCCTTGACGTAGGCTTGGGCTTTCTTCGCGGCATCGACATTGCCGAACCCGTCGACCCCGGCGCCGATGCCGCCGGCCTGTTCCAGCGCGGTGCGCCCAGGGCGCAGCAGGCGGCCCCGGGTGGCACGGGTCTGCGCCACTTCGGCTTCTTTCAGGGCCAGCTGATCGGCCTTGCGGTTGTTTGTCTTGCGCAGTTTCTCGACTTCCGACAGGTCAGTGACCCGCTTGGTCAACCCGGCATAGGCCTCCGACAGCGCCGCCAGCTGGCGACCGGTGCGCTGCGCTTCTTTGGATTCCTCGCCAAAGACCTGTTCGGTCAGGGCGTGGATCTGCTTGCGGGCGTTCAACTCCTTGAGGGCAAAGGACGCGCCCTTGCTGGCTTCCACCGAAGAGGTAACGGCGGTCAGGTCGCCACGCAGGGCAGAGCGCAGAGCCGCCTTTGCCTCGGGGCGATTGCGGCCCTCGATTTCGCTGTCACGGTCCAGCTTGGACTGCTTATTGCGCAGCGCCTCGATTGAGGTCAGCTGGCCAGCGCGGGTGTCGAGGTCGCTAAACGCCTGTGCCGAGAGGGCCAGCTTGCGCTCGGCGCGCTCGATGGCACGGGGGTCCTGCACCGGGCGGGAGCGCTCCAGTTGCACCGCCCGTTCTGTGGCAGCCAGCGCCGAAGCGGCGAAGGCGCGGCCTTGTTTGGCGCTGGCGGCAGTTTCAATCGCGCCGGTGTTACCGCGGGCTGCGGTGAGGAACGCCTTGCGCCCTTCCGGCGACTGGATCGCCCGCGTGCGGCGAGCGCGTTCCAGGGTTTCAGCGGTGCGCGCCTGATTTTCCCGCAGGCGCTGATCGCGCACCGTGTCGGTCTGCGCCTTGCGCACGGCGGTGGCGTTGGCCTTGAAGCTTTTGGTGACGTTGTCGATCAGGGGCGAGATGTTCCTGGAGGTCGCCCCCAGGCTGGCCATGATCTTTTCCAGCCCGGTGAGGTGCTGGAACATCGGGACCTGGTTGGCGTTGCCTGCGCTTCGCAGGGTGTTGGCCAGCTTGCCCAGTTGGTCCTGAAAGGTCTTGAGTCGGCCAAACGCCTCCGGCAGCCGCGCTTGCTGGCCACGGGTCAGCCTGTCCGGGGCGGTGGCCGCCCGGTCCAACAGCGTCTTATCTTTCTTGACCTGGGTGAGCAGTTTGCCGAGTTCTTTAGCCTGCGTCTTGGCGGGTTTCAGGTCGAACGCCTCGCCGAGTTCCTTCAGAGACGCTTTGGCCTTGGCCAGGTCCTCCCCTTCGAGTTTGAAACCTGCCCGGATCATTGTTCTGATAATGATATTTTCGCCGGCCATGTCTTAGAACCCCAGTTTTTTCATGATATCGATCATCGAATCCACCGACGCCTTGTCGGTCATGTCGATGTCGTGGACTGATTCGTTCTGGCTGGTCAGCTTCCCGCCCGCGCCGAGTAGACAGGCTTCAAAGCGGGTGCGCAGGTCTTGCCAAACGTGCGCGGTTTTCAACTCGATCATGGACTTGACCAGGTCCATGTCGACTTCGCAGTACAGGGTCTGAGCCCGCAGCGGGTCGTAGTCGGCCAGCCACAGGCAGAGCTGGTCGGTCTTCAGTGAATTCAGCCACGCGGTGTACGCCGAACCGTAGCCATTGCCTTTGGGGCCGGGCTGCGTCGGTGTGGCGGGGGTTTTGTTTTCTTCCAGCAGGCGCTGCGCCAGGGCCTCGATGTTGGGGCAGGGCAGCTTTGCCTGTTCGGCG
>Ga0307312_10000030_pt1 | contig 45926 bp, 44 predicted proteins | sample ER_DNA_202_FD_194489 | JGI IMG/M metagenome (GOLD analysis project Ga0307312, IMG submission 194489) | Bulk soil microbial communities from the East River watershed near Crested Butte, Colorado, United States - ER_DNA_202 | ecosystem: Environmental > Terrestrial > Soil > Floodplain | place... | reverse complement strand
TGAAGATCTGGGGTGTCTGCCCCATCTCCGCCGGTGTCGCGGGGAAGGGATCGTCGATGTTCCCCTCGCCTTGGCGCAGCAGCGTGAGATCGGGTGTAGCCAGCCAGCGATCGGCCAGCGGCACCGACACGCTGAACGTCAGCTGATCCATATCCGAGAAGTTCCGCCCGAGCCCAACTCCATTGTCGGTAAAGTCCTCGAACCGGCTAAAGGTTCGGAACGCGAGGCTGGAAGCCTGGGTGTAGTACGCCCGCCAGGCGAGCAATGGCCCCAGCGGACCAAACGCTGCAATGGTGAGCGCCCACCGGTCCGGCAATCGGTCCGGGCCGCTCCGATTCTGGTACTGAAAGTCGTCCAGCGCGAGCTGCGCTTCGAAGGCGGCGTGCCGGAACGCGCGCCAGTGGGCATCGAGGCCAAGAAGGACGTTGCCCTTGTCGCCCAGCCCGATGGTATTGGCCAGGTAGCTGAACGAAAGCGGATTCCGGTTCCGAGTCTCGAAGTTCCGGTCGGCTCCCGCGAGGACGACACCCTCCCACAAACCAAACGTCAGTCGCCGCCAAGGGCGGGCATGCAGCCGGTGCACGAAGTAGTAGCGATGCACCGTGCGGCCGAGACTATCCACCTCATCCTGGAGATCGGTGGCGAAGGCGGAGAGCCGGAGGTCCTTCGTTCCAATATCGATCCCCAATCCCTGGCGCTCGTACCCGTAGTTGCTCAGCGGAATGCCGGGGAGACCCACCGGGCCCCAGTTCCGATCCATCTGGCCATAAAAAAGGTTCCCGTACTTGAACTGTGCACTGATGTATGCGTCGGCGATCCGTCCCGTAAACTTCAGATCCGGGCGGCCCTGCCAGTCTGGATCGACTGTCAGCCGGGGCTCGGCCACGGGGCGAGTGACCAGAACGATGTTGCCGAACGTGGCCCACCCGCCCAGCTCGGCGTAGGGCCTTACCCCTTTGAGTCCGGCCGGATGCAGGAGATCTCGGCGGGCATGGGTGTATGCCTGACCACCGGCTCGACCCTCGACGGCCCAGGAGTTTCCGACTGAATCGGTGAAATCACCGCGCAACTTCCGGATGAGACGAGCGGTAGAGGAGTTCCCGAGTGTGTCCGCCGCCGCGAGTGCCTCGATGGCGTCGGCCCGTCGAAACGGACGGATCATGGGCGAAGGGTCCTCGATCTCACCCCTGGTAATGAGATGCTCCAGCAAGGGAAGCCGGGAATCATCGAGCGGTATGTAGGGAGAGGCCTGAGCATCAGCCCACGCGGGAGCGAGCATGCCGGCCAGAACCGCCGCGAGTAGGAGTGGGCGCATTGGTGCCGGCATCGCGGCGAAACCTAAGAGGCCGTGAGGAATATTGTAGGGGCGAGGGCTCCAGCGGGGTACTATCTTCTTTCGTTTCACGCCGGCCTGACGGCCGCATTTCGGCGCCCCCGGTGGCGCCGATTCGATCAGAGCTCCAAGCCCGAACGGGATATCATGTGATGGCCAAACAGGACAACCTCGAGCCCCAGACTCGGGACCTCGTGCGCTTTGCCGCCGCCATCGCGCAGGGCTACGAGCCCGAGCTGCGTGAGCGCGCCGCCTCGATGCGCCTTTCACAGGTGCCCGCGGCCTGGGCCGAGGAGCTGATCCTCCAGAGCGTGCTGATGGTTGGCTATCCTCGCGCATTGGTCGCCTTTGCTATCTGGCGCAAGGCCAGCGGGGTCCCGGCGCCGGATACCGATCCGGATCAGGACTACGCCCTGGCGCCGCAGTGGGCTCGCAGGGGCGAGGAGCAGTGCGCAGTCGTGTATGGTGGGAATTACCAGAAACTGCGGCAGAGTGTTCGTGCCCTCCACCCCGCCCTCGATAGCTGGATGATCACCGAGGGTTACGGCAGGACGCTCGCCCGGCCGGGCCTCGATCTCCGTCAGCGGGAGCTCTGCATCGTGGCGCAAACCGCCGTGCTCGAAACGCCCCGCCAGCTGCACTCCCATCTCCGGGGCGCGCTCAACGCGGGTGCTACTTTCGGTCAGATCGAGGGGACGCTGTCGATCGTCAACCCACTGCTCTCGTTCGATCAGTGGAAGAAAGTCAAAGAGCTGTGGCGTGCGGTGCGGCAGGACTGGTCACCGGGGAACTGATGCTCATCGATCGCGCGGTCGTGCGGGTGGTCGGCGGGACCGGTGGCTCCGGTGCCAGCTCGTTTGCCCGGTTCAAATACAAGCCCAAGGGCGGGCCCGATGGTGGGGATGGGGGGCACGGTGGAAGCGTGTATGTCCGTGCCGACCCGAACCTGGCCACCTTGCTCGACTACCGCTACCGCACCCTATGGCAAGCCGATCGGGGCGAGCACGGCCAAGGGAAAACCAAGACCGGCGCCTCGTCCAACGACATCTATCTCCCTATTCCGCCCGGCACGGTGGTGCGGGATGCCGCCACCGGCGATCTTGTCGGCGAACTGCTGGAGGCGGGCGACACCCTGCTGGTGGCACGGGGAGGTCGTGGTGGTCGGGGCAACGCCCGGTTCGCCACATCTACCCATCAGGCGCCCCGGGAATGGGAGCCGGGCGAAGAGGGACAAGACCGCCAGATCGAGCTGATCCTCAAGCTCATTGCCGACGTAGGCCTGGTCGGAGAACCTAACGCGGGAAAGAGCACCCTGCTCTCGGTGGTCTCCGCAGCTCACCCGAAAATCGCCGACTACCCGTTTACCACGCTCGAGCCCAATCTTGGCGTGGTGAGCCTCTCGGGACATCGGACCTTTGTCATGGCCGATATTCCCGGCATCATCGAGGGCGCCCATGCGGGGAAAGGACTCGGCTTCCGCTTCCTTCAGCACGTGGAGCGCACCCGGGTGCTGGCCTTCCTGCTCCCAGTCGATGCCGAGGATCCACAGGCCACTTACGATCGGCTTCGAAACGAGATCCAGCAGTACAGCTCCACCTTGGCTGAAAAGCAGCACGTTGTCGTCCTGACCAAGCAGGACCTTCAGCCGCCTGACCATCCACTGCCTCAGCTCAGAGCGCCTGAGGCATCAGGTGTACGAGCCATCTCCAGCGCCTCGGGGCAGGGCGTGGAGGAGCTGAAAGAATATCTCTGGAAGTTCGTGGAGGAGGCGAAGGTCACCGAGGCCACAGAAGCCGTCGAGGACCTGTAGGTGGACGACGAACGACTGGCCTACCTAGCTCTGACGCAGGTGCCCGGAATGGGCGCCGTCCGACTCAAGACTCTCCTCACCGCGTTCCCCACCGCACTCGGCGCCCACTCGGCGCCGTTCAAGTTTTTATGCACCTTGCCCGGGTTTTCCCGCGCCATGGCCACGGCGCTCAAAGCGACGCCACTGGAAGTCGGCCGCAGGGTGGTGGAAGAGGCCGGGCGGCTGGGTGCGGGAATCCTCATCCCGGAAGATGAGTCATACCCGGCAGACCTCCGGCACATCGCCGATCCACCTCCGGTGCTGTTCACCATCGGAGATCAGATGCTCTTCCTGCGCCCGGCAGTGGCCATCGTCGGCAGCCGGGATCACTCCAGTTACGGCGCAGTTGTCTGTCGCTCGCTCGCCGGCGCGGCGGCTGGTGCCGGAGTGACCGTGGTCAGCGGCATGGCGCGGGGGCTGGATGCGGTGGCTCAGACTGCGGCCCTCGAGGCCGGCGGCGCCACCATAGGCGTGCTCGGGAACGGACTCGGCGTCGTCTACCCCGCGGCCAACCGGACCCTGTACGAACGAGTGGCTCGGGACGGACTGCTCGTCACCGAGTTCCCGCCTGGTGAGCGCCCCCACGCAGGCAGCTTCCCCCGACGAAATCGCCTGATCAGTGGCCTCTCGCGGGTTACAGTAGTTGTCGAAGCCGCGGCCGGATCGGGGGCGCTGATCACTGCGGATTTCGCGTTGGAGCAGGGCAGGGAGGTCATGGCCGTTCCGGGGAACATCACCAGCGCCGTCTCGGTGGGCACGAACCGCCTCCTCCGTGACGGTGCCACGCCGGTGCTCGAGCCGAGCGATCTGCTGGAGCACTTTTCCGGGCTGCCGAGCTCGGGGCTGACGTTGCCTGTTGTTTCCAATGCCTCCCGATCATTGCCCCCGGAGCTGTCGCCTGAAGAACGGGCGCTCGCCGACCTGTTTCAGGAGCGGTCACTTCACCCCGATGAGCTTTCCACCCAGCTCAACCGGTCGGTCGGAGAGGTGCTGGGTCTGCTCTGCGGACTCGAGATCGCCGGTGTCATCGAGCAGGGTCCGGGCAGAATGTTCCGCAGAGTCTAGCTCGGCTCAGCCCGGTTTCGCTGGCCGGGCAGCTCCCCACTCCATTAGGGGGTGCTGCGGGCCGGATGCTCCACCGGAGCACTGCGTTCTTTTGTGCGGAGGTGGAGCTCCTGCCTGCCGAGGGGCGGGGTGGGTTCGGCCAGTTACTGCTGGGCCTGAGGTCTGCGGGCCACTCCGGTAGTACGCTCCGCCTAGATTTGGCTCATGCACATCTACCTCCACGTGCCCTTCTGCGCCCGCCGGTGCAGCTACTGCGATTTTGCCATCGCGGTGCGGAAGGAGGTGCCCTCGGAAGCGTACGTCTCCGCGATGCTGCGCGAATGGGCGCTCTGGCAATCGGAGCCGGCGTGGCAGGACTCCCCCGACATCCGGACTATCTACTTTGGAGGCGGCACTCCCTCCCGAATCTCTCCTGACGCAGTGGCCCGGCTGCTGGACCGTATCAGTCGCGACCGCTATGTCCGGGCCGATGCCGAAGTTACCCTCGAGGCCAATCCCGATGATGTAACGCTCGGCGCTGCCGCGGCCTGGCGAGCGGCAGGGGTGAATCGGATATCACTCGGTGTCCAATCCTTTGATCCACGAGTGCTCGGCTGGATGCACCGGGTGCATACCGTCGATCAGATTTTCCGGGCCGTCGAGGCAGTGGGCTGTGCCGGTATCGCGGACCTCTCAGTAGACCTGATTTTCGGCCTACCCCGATCCCAAGCACGCGACTGGGCCCGTGACCTGGAGCAGGCGTTCGTGCTCGAGCCTCAGCACGTCTCGCTCTACGGCCTCACGATCGAGGCCCATACACCGCTGGGTCATTGGACGGCTCGGGGTGAATCGACTCCCGTTGATGAGGAGACCTATGCCGGCGAGTTCCTGACGGCCCATTCAGCTCTGAGTGCCCATGGCTATGAGCACTACGAAGTCTCCAATGCTGCACGGCCAGGCCGCAGAGCTCGGCACAACTCCGCGTACTGGCAAAGGGCCCCGTTCATCGGACTGGGTCCGGCCGCCCACAGCGGACTGGGTCGCGAGCGCCGCTGGAACGTGCGGGACTGGGCGGCGTACGAGCGGGTGGTCGCCGCCGGGAAATCCCCGGCGGAGGGCCGAGAGCTGCTGGACGACGCGGCTGTATCGCTGGAAGAGCTGTATCTCGGGCTCCGGACGGCAGATGGGCTGGCCAGCGACCGCGTGCCGGCGGCGGTCCGCCGCCGCTGGGAGGCGGAAGGTTGGGCCCTGCCGGGCACCGACCAGGTTAGGCTCAGCGCCGAGGGCTGGCTCAGGCTCGACTCCCTGGTGGCTTCTATTGCCTCGTAGCAACACCGCACCCATGCGTCGCGTTCACTTTGCCACGTCGCATGCCGCTTCTAGATTTCCCACTATGCCGATGCCAGATCAACTGAGTGAGCGGGAGCTTCGGGTGCTCGAGGCGGTCGTACAGACCTACATTGAGACGGCCGAGCCTACCGGAAGCCAGACCATCGCTCGGAAGTTCGGGCTTGGGGTCTCGCCTGCCACGATCCGGAGCACCATGAGCGAGCTGGAGGACAAAGGCTATCTGTTCCACCCGCACACCTCCGCCGGCAGGATCCCGACCGACCGCGCCTACCGGGTATACGTGGACGCGATCATGCGGCTGTCTCCCCCGAGCCACGAGCAGCAGGACACTTTGCGCGCCGAGCTCGTGGGGAATCGGAGTGCCGTGGAGGAGATCCTCCGGCGGGCGGCACAAGTGCTGGGCGTGCTGACCCAGGAGCTCGGCGTGGCGGTTGCGCCGGCGCTCGACCAGGTGGTCATGGAGAGGCTCGAGTTGGTGCAGGTCAGCTCCGAGCGGCTGCTCCTGGTGTTCAATCTGCGGAGTGGCGTGGTCCGGACCATCTTCGTCGAGGTGCCGGGCCTTCTGCCCCAGGCATCGGTGCAGCAGGTCGCCCGGATTCTCAACGAGCGACTTTCCGGCCTCACGCTTCAGGAAATCCGCGGGACCTTGCCGGAGCGGCTGCGAGACGCGAGCGACACCGCTGACGGCAGGGAGCTGCTCAACATCTTCATTGCGGAGGGCGACGGGCTCTTCGATCTCTCGAGCGAAGCGAATGCAGTCGTGCTGGGCAGCGCCCAGATGCTCGCGGATCAGCCGGAATTCGCCTCCAAATCGCGAATGCGGGATCTGCTCCGGCTCACCGAGGGGCGGGATCTGCTTCGGCAGGCCCTGGAGTCGCGCCGGCAACGGGGAGTCTCCATTACCATCGGCTCGGAGAATCCCGACACCCGGCTGAGCGACTTCACCCTGGTCACATCCTCTTACGAGGTTGGGACGCTGAAAGGCGTCATCGGCGTGATGGGGCCGACCCGGATGCCCTACGACAAGATCATCGGCCTGGTGGAGCACACCAGCCGCCTGGTGGAGGGACTGCTGGAGTGAGCGATTTTTACGTCCTGCTCGGCGTGTCCCGGGAGGCATCCGAGACCGAGATCAAGAAGGCCTACCGCAAGCTCGCCATGGAATACCATCCCGACCGGAATCCGGCCTCCGATGCCGAGGCCCGGTTCAAGGAGATCACCGAGGCCTACGAGGTGTTGCGGGACCCACAGAAGCGCTCGGCCTATGACCGGTACGGCAAGGCAGGTCTCGGCGGAGGCGGCTTCGGGTTCCACCACGTGGACCTCAGCGAAGCGCTCAACATCTTCATGCGCGACTTTGGGGGGATGGGTGGCTTCGAGTCGATCTTCGGCGGGCGTCGGGCCCGAACCGACGAGCGACGGGGCCAGGATATCAGGGTGACCGTACGCCTTACGCTGAGCGAGGTGGCGCTCGGAGCCAAGAAGACAGTCAAACTCAAGAGCCCGGAGCGGTGCACCGCCTGCCAGGGAAGCGGCGCCAAACCCGGCACCAAGACAACCGACTGCACGACCTGCGGTGGCAGTGGTGAGGTGCGCCGTGCGGCGCGGAGCATGTTTGGCCAATTCATCTCGGTGTCGGCATGCCCCACCTGCGGTGGAGAGGGAGTCACTGTGAAGGACCCCTGCGAGGTCTGTCGGGGTGAGGGCCGAGTTCGAGGCGAGCGTACGGTGACGGTGGATGTTCCGGCAGGCGTCTCGAGCAACAACTATCTCACCCTCCGCGGCCAGGGCGCCGCCGGTCTCCGCAATGGCCCGAGCGGGGATCTGCAGGTCATGCTCGACATCAAGGAAGACGAGCGCTTCGAGCGGCAGGACAACGACCTGATCTATGACCTCGCGCTATCGTTTTCCCAGGCCGCCCTCGGGGGTGAGCATGAGGTGCCCACGCCCTATGGATCCGAATCCCTGCGCATCCCGGGAGGAACCCAGCCGGAGACCGTTCTTCGACTGAGAGGCCGGGGGCTTCCCATTCTGGGGCAGGATGGCAAAGGCGATCTCTTGGTGCGGGTGCATATCTGGACTCCGGAGCGGCTGACCGAGGAGCAGGAGCGTCTCTTCCGCGAGCTGGCCAACCACGAGGGGGAGCCGCCCAAGCGCGCTCCGGGATTCTGGTCCAAGCTCAAGGAAGCCCTCGGCGCATGACCTGGTGGGCCATCGACGTCCGCACGTCCGCCGGCCGGCGGGACTCGGTCGGCGCCTGGCTGGTGGCACGGACGGGCCAGGCAGTGGAGGAGCGGGACGACGGCACCCTGGTCGCGTTCGCAGCGGACGAGGAGGCCGTCGCGGCGCTGGTGGAGGAGCTGGGGCGTGCGGTGGATGCTCCGGTCGTGATCGAGCCCCGGCGCGTCGAGTCCACCGATTGGTCCACCCGTTGGCGCGAAGGCCTGGGACCCCGCAAGCTCGGCCGGCTCACCATCATTCCTTCCTGGCTCCCCGAAGCCTCGGCGCCCGATCCCCTAACCATCGTGCTTGACCCGGAGACCGCGTTCGGCAGCGGGGAGCACGGCTCGACCCGCGCGGCGCTGACGCTGCTGAGCCGGTTGCTCCAGCCGGGCGACCGAGTGATCGATCTCGGAAGCGGGAGTGGCATCCTGGCCATAGCGGCGATCAAACTCGGCGCCGCCCGCGCCATCGGCATCGAGATCGACCCCGAGGCGAATGAGGTTGCCGCCCGTAATGCGGCTCGCAACGGTGTATCGGACCGCGTCGAGTTCCTCGAGGGCGACGCGGCCACCCTCGCGCCGCTGGTCGGTCCGGCCGATGTCCTCCTCTCCAACATCCTCCGGGCGGTCAACACGGCGCTGCTGCCGGTCATTGTCAGAGCACTCCATCCCGGTGGTTCCGCCATTTTCTCGGGAATGGAGCAGCCCGAGGCAGAGGAGTTCCGCCAGACGCTGACCGATGCGGGCTTCAGGCTGGTGCAGGAAACGCTCGATGCTGGTTGGTGGGGGGTCGCGGCCGTGCTCCCTCGATGAGGGTACTGATTCCGCCGGGCGGGGGAACAGCGGGGCAGCGAATAAGCCTGGACGATAACGAGGCACATCACCTCCGCGTGCGCCGAGCCCGGGATCGGGAAATCGTGGAGTTGTTGGATGGAACCGGACTTAGAGGAACCGGCCGTCTGATGCAGGCGGGCAAGCAGTGGGCCGTGGAGGTCCAGAGCGCGCACCACGAGGCCCGACCCGCCGAGCTCACACTGGCGGTTGCGTCCGGCGACCGCGATCGGTTTTCCTGGATGGTGGAGAAGGCGGTGGAGTTCGGTGTTACCCGGATAGTCCCGTTGGAGACTGTGCGCAGCTCCGGCGTGGCCACTGGGATCAGGGACGCCCACCTCCGACGCCTCCGGCGACACGCGCTCGAGGCGACCAAGCAGTGTGGGGTGGCGTGGGCCGTGCAGGTAGAGGAGCCGCTCTCGCTCAATGACTTTCGGGAGCGTCCGTTGGTCGGTTCGGCTTGGCTGGCCGATCGTTGGGGAACATTGCCGCCCACCCACCTCGGCGGAAACGCGCTGACCGTGGTGATCGGTCCCGAGGGCGGGCTCGCCGACGGCGAGCGCACTGGGCTCATTGCCGCGGGTTACCTGCCGATCGTGCTGGGCCCCCATGCGCTTCGGTTCGAGACGGCGGCGCTGGCTGCGGCCGCCCTGGCGACGACGGCCAGAATGCGAGGAAGCCATGGCTGACTGCCTGTTCTGCAGGATCGTGGCGGGCGAGATCCCCGCCAAGATCGTGAAGCGCTCCGGCGACGCGCTGGCCTTTCGCGACATCGATGCCAAGGCGCCGGTGCACGTGCTGGTGAGTCCTACCCGTCACATCGCCGCGGTGCGAGACATGAAGGGAGCCGATGGCGAACAGCTGCTCGGCCGTTTGCTCGCCTTCACGGCTGAGGTGGCGAGTGAGCTCGGTCTCGACGGCGATGGATACCGAATCGTGACGAATACGGGGAAGAACGCGGGGCAGAGCGTGGACCATCTCCACTTCCATGTTCTGGGTGGGCGGAAGATGACATGGCCACCGGGGTAGCTGGCCAGGCGTATACGGCTTGCCCGACCTCCTGCCACCCGATAAATTCCCGAAGCTATTCAGGCAAATGCCCTTACCGGGCTCGAGAGGGGTGAGTCAGCGAATGCCAGAGGTCATCATTCACGATGACGAGAGCTTCGAGCGGGCGCTCAAACGGTTCAAGAAGAAGTGCGAAAAAGCCGGCATCCTGTCGGACCTTCGCAAGCACCGGCACTTCGAGAAGCCGAGCGAAAAGCGGAAGCGGAAAATGAACGCCGCGGTCCGCAAGACCCGTCACGGTCCCCGTGTCCCCCGAGCCTAGCCTTTCGGCAAACTTGCGAGCTGCGCTCAACGCGGCGCGCAAGGCCCAGGACAAAGAACGCACCCTCGTACTCGGCACCATTCTCGCCAATCTCAAGAACCGCGAAATCGAGCTACGACGGCCCGCCTCCGACGACGAGGTCGCGGACGTGCTGCGCAAAGGCATCAAAATCAGGCGGGAGGCGGTCGAGCAGTACACAGCAGCCGGGCGGCAGGACCTTGCCAAAGTCGAAACCGCGCAGATCACCGTGCTCGATGAGTTTCTTCCCCCTGCGGTGGACCCGGAGGAGATCCGAGCGGCGGTGCGGAACGCAATTGCCGGCGGGGCGCAGGACATGGGCAAGGTGATGTCCCAGGTCATGCCGAAGTACAAGGGCCGGGCGGACGGCAAGCTGATCAACCAGATCGTGCGCGAGGAGCTCCAGGCAGGCTGATGTCTCAGGTGGATTCTCTCTCTCCTGACGGGGTGCAGGCCCAGATCCAGGGCGGCACCCCGTTGCCGTTACTGCCCGAGCATAGCAAGGACGCCCTCGATACGCTCGAGTTCGACTCCGTGCTCCAGCTGGTGGCAGCCCTTGCCGTCGGTCCGCTGGGCGCGGCGCGCGTGCTCGGCCGCAGACCGACCACCGACATCGGGTGGATCAGTGGTGAGCTGGCCCGCGTTGCCGAGGTTGCCGCACTCTTCCGCCGGGGTGACCGTCTTCTCGCCGAGCCGATCCCCGACGTCACCCGGGCGCTGGCCCGGCTCCGGATCGAGGGCAGCGTTCTCGAAGGAGTCGAGTTGGCCGCGCTGCAGCGCGTGCTCGGCGCCGCGCGGAACGTGTCGCTCGACCTCAGGCGAGTGGCGGAGCCGGCGCCGCGTGCCGCGCAGCTCCTTCAGCCGCTTCCGGACAAGGCGATCGAGCGTCGGCTGGAGCAGTCGCTCGACCCTGACGGCAACCTGCTGGATAGTGCGAGTCCCGGACTCGCCGCGACACGGCGTGAGGTCCAGGCGGCCCGACAGCGTCTACTCCGGCGCCTTGAAAGCCTCCTTCGCGGTCTCGGGCCCAGTGCCGCGCCGGCCGATGCATCGGTGACGGTGCGGGGAAATCGCTACGTAATTCCGGTGCGGCGCGATTCTCGCAGCCGTCCACCTGGCATCATTCACGACGAGTCGGGCAGCGCGGGTACGCTGTTCATCGAGCCCTCGGAAACCATTGAGCTGGGCAACGCCCTGCGTGAGGCCGAGGTGGAGGAGGAGCGGGAGACGCTGCGGGTGTTGCGGGAGCTCACCGGCTTGCTTCGGCTCGAGCTCCCTGCCATACGGGGCGCGGTCGAGATGTGCGTCGCCGTGGACGACCTGGTGGCCCGGGGGCGTTACGCCGTCGCGGTCTCAGGCGAGATGCCCGAGGTAGAGCCCGCGCCGGCCATCCTCCGGATCGTGAACGGCCGCCACCCACTGCTCCTCTCCGGTGCGCAGTCGGTGGTGCCGTTCGATCTCGAGTTGGACCAGAAGGAGCGAACCCTGCTCATCAGCGGACCAAACACCGGCGGCAAGACAGTGCTCCTCAAGGCCGTGGGCCTCGCGACCGCGCTGGCGGGGAGCGGCGTCATTCCTCCGGTTGGTGGGGGAAGTCGGCTCCCAATCTTCCGGCAGCTGTACGCGGACATCGGCGACCGTCAGTCCATCGCGGCCAGCCTTTCCACTTTCAGCGCGCACGTTCGCATGCTGCGCGGGGTGCTGGAGGACGCTGATGATCGTACGCTCGTGCTGCTCGACGAGATCGGGAGCGGCACCGATCCGGTGGAAGGTGCGGCGCTGGCTGCGGCAACCCTCGTCTCCCTCACCCGGAGAGGAACCGTCACCCTGGCGACGACCCACCTGGGCGCGCTGAAGGAGCTTGCCAGTCATGAACCCGGTGTGGTCAACGCGTCGCTCCAGTTTGATGCGGCCACACTGACGCCCACATACCGTTTCATGAAGGGGGTGCCGGGGCGCTCCTACGGCCTCTCGATCGCCCGGCGTCTGGGCGTGGCGGGGAACATTCTGGATGATGCCGAGGCCCGGGTCCCGGACGCCGAGCGGAGGCTGGACGCCCTGCTGGCAGCCGTGGAGGAGCGGGAACGTCAGCTCCGTGCCGAGCAAGCGGCGGCAGCCGAGCGGACGGTGGAGCTGGACTCGCTCGCCGCGCGTCTGGGTGCGCAGGAGGCTTCCCAATCGGCTCGCGAAGCAGAGCTCAAGCGCCGCGAGAAAGACGCCGAGCGCGAGGGCCGTCGACAGGCCCGCACCTATCTGATGGAGGCCCGGCAGCGCGTGGAGGAAGCGCTCGGTGCGGCCCGTGGCGCGGCCGATGATGCAGCGGCCCGTGAGGCTCGGAGACTGGTGGAGGAGGGGATTCGAGAAGAAGGGGAATGGCTGGCGGGGCAGCGGGGCAGCGGTGCAGCGGGGCAGGTGGAGTCGGAGAACGCCGGGGGAATCATCCCAGGATCAAAGGTGCGACTGGAGACTGGTGGCACAGGCGAAGTGGCAGAGATCCGCCCGGATGGCAAGGCGGTTGTTTCTCTCGGTGGCATGCGAGTCATAACCGATCTATCCAGCCTTACCCGCATCTCTCGACGAGAGGAACGCAAACATCGAGTCGAAACCACCCCGCTGCCCACCCGCCCAGAGGGCACCCGCCCCACGGCCCCGCAGATCGAGATCGACCTTCGCGGGATGACGGGCGACGAGGCCGAGGTGGCCACCGTGGCCGCCGTGGACGCGGCCGTGTTGGCGGAGCAGCCCTTCCTCCGCATCATTCACGGCATGGGCACTGGAGTAGTGCGCGAGAGAGTGCAGCGGGTGGTGGCACGGGATCGCCGGATCTCACGCTACAGCTTTGCCACCCGCAATCAGGGCGGCACCGGCGTCACCGTCGTCGAGTTCTCCCCGTGAGCATGATTCCGGACGAGACCATCGAGCAGGTCCGCGACAGCGCCGATATCGTCGGACTCATCAGCGAGTCGGTGCAGCTCAAGCGCACCGGAACGGACTACCGTGGTCCCTGTCCCTTCCACGGAGGCACCCACCGGAACTTCACCGTGATTCCCAAGAAGGGCCGGTACTACTGCTTCGTGTGCCACGAATCGGGCGACGTGTTCTCCTGGCTGATGAAGCGGTTCGGAATGGACTACCCGGGTGCGGTGCGTGAAATCGCCCGACGCTCCGGCATACTGATTCCGGACCGGCCCGGTCGTGCGGGCCCCGACCCGCACGAGCCGCTCTATGGGGCGGTAGCCGCCGCGCACGACTGGTTCACCCGCCAGCTGCTCGAGCTGCCGGAGGCGAAGGTGGCCCGGGAGTACCTCGAGGGCCGCGAGATTCCGCTGGACACCGCGGCTATGCTCGGGCTGGGCTACGCTCCGGCGGGAAAGGTGTTCCTGACGGCGATGACCGAGCTGGGCATCGACGAGCGGGTGCTGCTCCAAGCGGGGCTGGCTGCCCAACGCGACGACGGCCAGGTGAGTCCGCGCTTCAGGGGGCGGTTGGTCTTTCCGATCCACGATCTGCGGGGCCGCGCGGTGGGATTGGGCGGACGGCTGCTGGGTCCGGGTGAGCCGAAGTACCTCAATTCTCCGGAGACCGAGATCTTCCACAAGGGAAAACAGCTGTACAATCTGCACCTGGCCAAGATGCCGATCCGGAAAGAGGAGACGGTCATCGTGGTGGAAGGGTATTTCGACGTGCTCCGACTGGTGCTGGCCGGGGTGGAGCACGTGGTGGCTCCACTCGGTACGGCGCTCACGGCAGACCAGGCGGTCCTGCTCAAGCGATTTGTGAAAGAGGCCACACTCCTCTACGACAGTGACCGGGCCGGGCTCCAGGCGACCTTTCGCGCGGGTGACGAGCTGCTCCGGCACGGTGTCCGGGTTCGGGTCGCCACGCTGCCGCCAGGGGAAGATCCGGATACCCTGGTGAGAAAGGGCGGAGTCGAGGCGCTCGAGCCGCTGCTGCGCGACGCCATCGATCTCTTCGAGCGAAAGATTCAGCTGCTCGAGCGCGCGGGTTGGTTCGAGGGGTTCGATCGCCGTCGCGACGCGGTGGATCGGCTTCTGCCCACGATCCGCGCAGCGGCCGACCCGATCACCCGTGAGTTGTATCTTTCGCTCGCCTCACAACGCTCGGGGGTCAGCAAGGACGTGCTCGAGGATGAGCTGAGACAGGGGAGAGCGGGGCAGGGTAGCGGGGCGGCTGTAAGGGCGGCTGGGGATCCGGCCGGCGCTCCACATCCCCCGAGCCCCCACCGCACTAACCCCGAGACCAAGCTTCTCTCTGCCCTGATTGCCGCTCCGGAATGGATCGCAAAGGCCCGGGAGGAGATCGCCCCCGCACTGCTGGAAATACCGCGTCTCAGGGAGTTGTACGAAGCGCTGATCAGGCGGGAGGCTCCGACGGACCAGATGCCGGACGGGCTTTCGCCGGACGCCGCCGCCGCGTGGTCCTACCTGAAAGAAGCGGTGCTGGAGCGCAGCAGCGGAGACGCCGCCACGATCTACGACAAGGCGGCGCAGATCCTCCGCGGGCGGCCCCTGTACCGAGAGATGCACACGCTCGCCGATCCCGGTGACAAGCAGCGGCGACGCTCGGAGCTGCGAGCACAATTCCCGGCTGCCGATGAGTGGTACGAGTATCACAAGGCCGCCAAGAGGGAAGCGCGGAGAACCCAGCGGTCCAGAGGAACCTGATGCACGCTGATCTGGTGAAGCTGCGCGACCTGCAGGCCAAGGATGTCGTCCTTGCGGAGGTAGATCAGCGGCTCGCTGTGGTGGCCCAGGACCTCGTGGTCCTCGACCAGACGCTCCAGCGAGCCAGAGCCAGCCTCGAGGCGGCGCGTCGCGCAGCCTCGGAGGGACAACGCCGGCGAGACGAGCTGGAGACCAAGATCGAGAGCTACCGGATACTCCAGCAACGGCGGAGCGAGCGGCTGGAGCACGTGCGGAATCCGAAAGAAGCATCCACCCTCATGACCGAGCTCGATCTGGCTCGGTCCGTCATGGCAAAGGAAGAAAACGAATGGGTCCGCAGTGCCGACGCCGTCACGCTGCTCGAGTCGCGAGTCAAGGATGAAGAACGGAACGTCGAAGCCCTCGAGGGTGCGCAGGCGTCGGAACGGGCCCGAATTGCCGAGCGTCGCGTCACCATCGAGGCGGAGCGCGCCGCCGTGGCACGGGACCGGGAAGCCAGCGCGGCCGGTATCGACAAGGCGCTGCGCCACCGGTATGAACGGCTCCGCCGTACTCGCTCCGGGGATGTGGTTGTGCCCCTGATGGGGGGAGCCTGCGGGGGATGCCACACCTCGGTGACGCTCAACCGGCGGAGCCAGATCCGCTCGGGTCTGGTGCTCGAGGCGTGCGAGGCGTGTGGGGCGATTCTGTACCCCGCGGAGCCGGACGGATCAGCGTGATACCCCGCGTGCCTGGTACACTGGCATGGTGAGCGTCTCCCCTGCACCTCTGCTCCGCTGGGTGGTCACCCCGCAGCCGGACCTGTCAGCGGTACAAGACCTGGCGGCAGCATTGCGGCTGCCGGCAGCCCTCGCAGCACTTCTCATTCAGCGAGGGTATGGCTCCGAGGAGGCAGCCCGCCGCTACCTGCGGCCGGCGCTCACCGACCTCTCCGATCCACATGCGCTCGCCGGAATGGCGGATGCAGTGCACGCCGTCACCGCCACCGTGCGGGCCAGCGGCCGTATCATGGTCCACGGCGACTATGATGTGGATGGCCAGTGTGCCACAGCACTCCTCACCCGCGCGCTGCGCCTTGCTCGGGCCGATGTGGTGCCCTTCGTGCCCCACCGCCTTCGTGACGGGTACGACTTCGGTCCTGCGGGGCTTGAGGCGGCCAAGGCCGCCGGGGCTGCCCTGATCATCACCTGCGATTGTGGGATCACGGCATTCGAAACCGTTGCCTCGGCCCGTGCGGCGGGTATCGGGGTGATCGTTACCGACCACCATTTGCCGGGTCCGGAGCTCCCGCCGGCAGTTGCAGTCGTAGATCCGCAGCAACCAGGGGATCGATCTGGGGCCACCGCCCTCTGCGGCACGGGGATCGCCTTCAAGCTGGTGCAGGCCCTGGTTCCAGCCCTCGGCCTACCCCCCAATCTGCCCTACCATCTCCTGGACCTGGTCGCCCTCGCCACTGTCGCGGATGTTGTTCCCCTGCAAGGAGAAAACAGGGCACTAGTAAAGCACGGTCTCAAGCTTTTGAGGGGGAGTCGGTGGCCCGGAGTGCAGGCGCTCATCGAGGTCACTGGACTTGCCGGCAAGGAGATCCGCGCGCGCCATGTGGGATTCGTTCTGGGACCGCGGCTCAACGCGGCCGGGCGAGTGGGTGACGCAATTGACGGACTTAGACTTCTGCTGAGCGACGATCCTGTCGAGTCGACGGCGCTGGCGCAGCAGCTCGAGAGCATGAACGTGGAGCGCCAGGCGCTGGATCAACGAATGCTGGACGAGGCACTCGAGCAGGTCGAGCGCACCATCGATATGGATCGCGACGCTGGGCTGGTGCTGGTAGGCGATGGCTGGCATCCGGGCGTGGTCGGCATTGTCGCCTCGCGGGTGGTCGAGCGATACGGACGTCCCACGTTTCTCATCGCCTTCGACGGCGACATCGGAAAGGGCTCGGGACGGAGCACTTCGCGCTTCAACCTCCACGCGGCGCTTCTCTCCTGCGGAGACCTCCTCGAGCGGTATGGTGGGCACCATATGGCTGCCGGGCTCACCATCCGGCGCGGGAGGCTGGATGAGTTCCGCGAGCGTTTCGGTGAGGTGGCGCGGCAAAGCCTGAACCCCGAGGATCTCGGCCCCGAGCAGCGGGTGGATCTGGAGCTCGCGCTGAGTGAGGTCACGCTGGAGCTCGAGCGGCTCTGCCGCCACCTCGAGCCCTGCGGTCAGGGAAATCCAAGCCCGGTGTTCGGCGTCCGCGGCGTGCGCTTCACCAGCCGGAGCGTCGTCGGTAACGGGCATCTCAAGGGATTTCTCGAAGACGACACCGGCAGACTGTGCGCCATTGGATTCCAATGGGCCGACCGGGTACCTTGGCTGTCCGATGGACTGGTGGACGCTGCGTTCCGCATCGAGACCAACGAGTGGAACGGCACGAGCACTCTCCAGGCGCGGCTTTGTGCTCTCTCGCCACACACACCGTTGTCACCCTGACCCTGAGCGTAGCGAAGGGGAGGGGGCCGAAGCTATACCTGGCACGAAGGGTTTCGGCCCCCTCGGTCGCTGCGCTTCTTCAGGGTGACAGACCAGAACTTTTGCGCTCATGAGAATCGTGGGCGGTCAGTACGGGGGCCGGCGGCTGGTGATGCCCAAGGACGCCCGAGTGCGACCTACTGCCGATCGGGTCCGCGAAGCCTGGATGAGTATCCTGGGAGATGCCCTGACCGATGCGCGGGTGCTCGATCTCTTCGCCGGGAGTGGGGCGCTCGGTCTGGAGGCGCTTTCACGCGGCGCTGAGTCCGCCACCTTCGTCGAGCTGAACCCTCCCTCTCTCCACGCGCTGGAGCAGAACATCGCCGCGCTGGGCGTGGCCGATGCCGTCACGGTGCACCGGGCCGACGCCGTGCGCTTCGCCGAACGGCTCCCCCCGGGCGCGTTCGATGTGGTGCTCGCCGATCCTCCTTACACGGCGGATCACGCCGCTCGCCTGGTCGCGCACTTCCGCCGGCACCCGTTCGGACGCATTCTTTCCGTCGAGCATCGGTCCGACCTCGAGCTGGACGGCGATAGTACGCGCCGCTATGGCGACACCGCCATCACCTTCTGCCACGCGCCATGACTCGTATTGCGGTCTACCCCGGCTCGTTCGATCCGCCGACGAAGGGCCATGAGGACCTCGTCCGTCGTAGCCTTGCCCTTGCCGACCAGCTCATCGTGGCGGTGGCTATCAATGTGGTGAAGCAGCCGCTCTTCTCGGTGGAGGAGCGGCTGGAGATGCTCCGCGCCGCTGTAGGCGATGATTCGCGGGTTTCTTTCCAGGCCTTCGATGGCCTGCTCGCCGAGTTCGCCAAGCGGGTCGGGGCCACCATCATCGTGCGCGGACTGCGCGCGGTGAGCGATTTCGAGTACGAGTTTCAGATGGCGTTGATGAATCGTCAGCTGCATCCCTCGCTCGAGACCGTCTTCCTGGTTCCAGCGGTGGACCTGACCTATCTCAGCTCGAGCCTGGTGCGTGAGGTCGCCAGATTCGGTGGCGATGTAACCCCCCTGGTACATCCGAAGGTGGCAGCGGCGCTGACCCGGCGCTTTCGATCGTGAACTTCCGCCGTGGGCTCCTCGAGCGCGCCGCGCAGCGAGGTGCCCGGGTCGTCCTCTGTGAAGGGGATGACCCCCGGGTCCAGGCCGCGGTCGAGCGGCTCCGCACGGAGCGCGTGGTCGAGCCGATCGTGCTCGGCGGTGATGGTATCGATCCGGCGAAGGATCCGCGACTCGGCAAGATCGCCGGCTTTCTTCGCGAACGCCGGCCCGACCGGATTCGGGACGGGGTACACGCGCTCGATATGGCGGCCGAGCCGGTAAACTTCGGCGCGGCACTGGTGGCGCTGGGCGAGGCCGAGGGATGCGTGGCGGGTGCGGTTTATCCGTCGGGCGATGTCGTTCGGGCGGCGTTGTGGGCCATCGGGACGGCACCGGGAGTGAGCCTCGTGAGCTCGGCCTTCTACATGGTGATGGCGGATGACCTGGTGCTCACCTTCACCGATTGTGCCGTGGTGCCCGAGCCCACACCGGGCCAGTTGGCCGAGATCGCGCTCGCCGCTGCGCGCGATCGGGCGCGGCTGGTCGGCGACTCGCCTCGGGTCGCCTTCCTTTCGTACAGCACCAAGGGCAGCGCCAGGGGGCCGCACGTCGCTCGGGTGCAGGAAGCCGCGGCGCGCTTCCTCCAACTGGCACCGCACATCGTGTCCGATGGCGAACTCCAGGCCGACGCGGCACTCAGCCCGGAAGTGGGGGAGCGAAAGGCCCCCGGCTCGCCGGTGGCCGGCCGGGCCAACGTGCTGGTGTTCCCCGACCTCGATGCCGGCAACATCGGCTACAAGCTCGTCCAGCGGCTGGGCCGGGCCGCTGCAATCGGGCCCATTCTGCAGGGACTCGCCCGGCCGATGGCTGACCTGTCGCGGGGCGCCACCGCCGATGATATTGTCGAGGTGACCGCGATGGTGGTGTTACAGTCCGATTCGACACCGGTATGAGGGAGAAACTCGATGGGGTTCAGCCAGACCAAGGGTCGCGGCGGCGTGACCGTCGTGGAGGTGGACGGGCAGCTGATCGTGGGCAACCGGCACGAGCTCAAGGACATGATCCAGGCGGCGCTGGACCGGGGTGAGCGCAAGTTGCTGGTCGATTTCTCCCGGACCGGCTATATCGACTCATCCGGACTCGGCGCTCTCGTGTCCATCTCCAAGCGGATCCGCGAGGCGAGCGGCGAGCTGCGGCTCGCGGGCCTCAACGACGATCTTCGCTCTCTCTTCGAGCTGACCAAGCTGGACACGCTCTTCACCATCACCGAGACGCCCGAGCAGGCCTTGGCCACCTTCTAGCTCGATCGGATGACTTCTCCGCTTCGCATCTGCGTCCGCCGAAGCTCGGCGTCTGATGCCAGCGGCGCGGCAACGCTGGTCACGCTCCGTCTTCCCAGTGACGTAAACTGCATCGAGGAGGCAGTCGAGCTCGTCACTCGCCACTGTCTCGCGGGCCACCAAGCCACTCAGACCACGCGCTTCCGCCTCCGGGTCGTGCTGTCCGAGGCGCTCAGCAATGCCATCGTGCAGGGTAACCGGGAAGACCGGACCAAGTGGGTGGACGTGCGGGCCGAGCTGGTGCCCGATGCCATCCGGGTCTCGGTCACCGATGAAGGTGCCGGCTTCGATCCTGATTCCGTGCCCGAGCCGATCAGGCCGGAGCAACTCGACGAGGCTCGCGGTCGCGGCCTCTACCTCATCCGCAAGCTCGTGGACGCGGTACAGTTCAATGAGCGAGGAAACTCCATCTGCATGATATTGCGCCGCCACTAGGGCGCCTCGATCACCTGCTCGAGGGTCTGGGTGCACTCGTCGGAGGACGGGTGCGCCTCTGGCGCTCCCATGAGGGAAAGCTCCAGCTCGCCGCAGGGAACGACCCGGGGTGGTCGCTGCCCGTCCCCGACACGGCGGGGCCCCGCCGTTCACCGGAGGGCGCCTGTTGGCTGGAGCCGGTCGAGGGTGGACCGGGCCATTGGCTGGAGCTGGCCGGCGGGTCCGAGGACGAGCTCCGGCGCGCGGCGCCCCGAGTGATGCCGATTGTGGCCGCCATGCTCGATGCAGAGCGGCAGCGGGCCTTCGTCGCGGAAGAGCTGGCCGGACGCTACGAGGAGATCGATCTCCTCTATGCTATCAGCGAGATCCTCGGCCGCACCGTCCGGCTGGACGAGGCCGCGCAGATCATCGTGCGAGAGGTGAGTGCGGTGGTGGGAGCGCGCCGAGCCTCGATCATGGTGTACGACGAGGCCAGCCGGACTCTCCGAACGGTCGCCGCCCGCGGCTTCGAGCCCGAAGGTCTCACCCCGGTAGACGCCGAGGACCTCAGCTCGGTAGCTGCCCGGGTCTTCCGAGAACAACGGATCGTGACGTTTGATCCGGCGGATCCGAGCTCGGTCATCACCGACGCTGCTGCCAACCGGGGCTATCGAGGCAACTCCTTCATCAGTGTGCCGATTTGTTACGCGGCTCCGGGCACCGAGCTTCGCTGCGTCGGTGTGATCAACCTGACCGACCGCATCGGTGGGGATCGATTCACTCTGGACGATCGCAAGCTGGTGAGTGCGGTGGCCAACCAGATCGGCGCGGCGATCGAAAACGCCCGACTGGTGGAGCGAGATCTCCAGCAGCAACGCCTCCAGCGTGAGCTCGAGCTGGCCCACGATCTCCAGCTCAAGCTGCTTCCGTCGCCCACTGTCCTTCAAGGCGATGCAGAGGTGGCCGCGCGATGCCTTCCAGCAGATTCGGTGGGCGGTGACTTCTACACCTTCAGCCGGCTTGGCCGCGGCCGGGTCGGTGTGATGCTCGGCGACGTGGCGTCTCATGGATTCTCGGCCGCCCTGGTCATGGCCCTGATCATGTCGGCCGCGGGCATCCATGCCGCCGCGGCGACAACTCCCGATGAAACCCTTGCCGCGCTACTCGACAGTCTGGCCACCGAGCTTGCCAAGACCGAGATGCACTTCAGCGTATTCTACGGCGTGCTCGACCCACGCGCGGGGCGTCTGTCCTATGCCAGTGCAGGACACCCCCATGCTTTCCGGGTGCCGCGGACCGGAGCACCGGAAAGGCTCGAGGCCACCTCTCCGCCGCTCGGATTGGCCGCGATAGGCACCATCCAGCGTCGCCAGGTACCGTGGACCTCCGGCACCGACTTGCTGGTGCTCTGGACTGATGGCTTGGTGGACGCACGGAACGATTTAGGAGAGCCGTTCGGGGAACAGCGACTGCTCGACGAGGTCTGCGCGCAACGGAGGGAGCCGCCCGAGGCCATCGTCAAGGCGGTGCTGGCGCGGGCAGATGAGTTCGGCGCTCGACCGACCGACGATCGCACGCTGCTGGTGATGCGGATCTAGCCGTGCCCCGGGCCAAGCGCCGTCTGGGACAGCATTTTCTCGCCGATCCCAGGATTCTGGCGCGGATCGCCGATGCCCTCGGGGCCGGGCCGGCGGACAGAGTGCTGGAGATTGGGCCCGGAACGGGGGGGCTGACCGGAGCGCTGCTTGCGAGAGCAGGGCAGGTGATCGCCATCGAGAAGGACCGCGATTTCATTCCGTCACTGCGCGAGCGTTTCCCCCAGCTCCGGCTAGTGGAAGGCGATGCGCTCGACCTCGACTGGCACCAGCTGGTCCAAGTCCCATTTCTCGTCGTTGGCAACATCCCCTACAACATCACTTCCCCACTGCTCGACAAGGCGCTGCTCCCGCCGCGCCCGGCGCGGATCGTTTTTTTGGTGCAGAAGGAAGTGGCCGATCGGGTGACGGCCGCGGCCGGAACGCCGGAGTACGGGGCCCTGAGCATAGGGATTCAGCTTACCGCCAGAGCGGAGCGGCTCTTCACCGTGCCGGCGGGGGCATTTCACCCCAGGCCGAAGGTGGATTCGGCCGTGCTCCGGCTGACACCGTTATCGGAACCGCCGGTAGCAGACGAGGAGCGGGACAGCTTCCGTGCGTTGGTGGTCGGGCTGTTCGGTTTCCGGCGCAAGCAGATGCTTCGAGCTCTGCGCGAGCTGACCGGATGGGACGCAACCAGGGTGAGTGGAGTGCTGGTGAGCGTGGCCATTGCCGAGACGGCGCGGCCCGAAGTCGTACGGCCACTGGATTTCGTCCGCCTGCATCGGGCACTCGTTGACGGGGGGTGGCCCGCGCGGTAGCTTTGTGAAACATTTCACATAACACAAGGCTGCATGCGTAAAGTCGCCGAGTCCACCGTCCGCCGCTTGTCGCTCTACCTCCGGTTTCTGGAGGAGTTCGAGGACCAGGGAATCGAGACGGTCAGCTCCGGAGCGCTGGCGTCCCGCGGCGGCACGACCTCGGCGCAGGTGCGGAAGGATCTCTCCTTCTTCGGCTCGTTCGGCAAGCGGGGGCTCGGTTATCCGGTGCCGGAGCTGGCGAATCGGCTCCGCGAGATACTCGGGTTGAAGCGGCGCTACCGGGTCGGCATGATCGGAGCGGGGAAGATCGGAAGCGCGCTGGTGCAGTACCGCGGGTTCAAACAGCGCGGATTCGATATCGTGGCCATCTTCGACAGCGATGCGGCCAAGATCGGCCGACAGTGGAACGGGCTCACGGTGCTCGATATCGATTCCCTCGAGAAGGAACTGGCCCGCCATCCGCTCGACATGGCCGTGCTGGTGGTTCCCGGCGATGTGGCCCAGGCCGTTACCGACCGGCTGATCGGCCTCCGCGTGAAAGCCATCCTCAACTTTGCCCCCGTACAGCTCTCGGTTCCCGATGATGTGGTGGTGAAGACGGTAAACCTGGCGCTCGAGCTGGAGACGCTGAGCTACGCGCTTGCCAATCGATAAGCGAGACCGCATCGCACCGAAACCGGCTCAATCGCTCAATGAGACCGAACCACCCTCTTCAGTATTCACATTTAAACTCTGAACTCATAGAGCGCTTTCCAAGAGCTTGCAGCGGACATTCTGGGAGCATGAACAAACGCAGTGCCTTCGCAGAACCCACCGGCCTCGCTGACGAATTTCCGTAAACTGGAGATATGTGTGCATCGGCTTCTTTGCTTGCTGGTCTTGGCCTGTGTTCCTGCCGTACTCCGCGCCCAAGGGCAGCGCTACGACCTGATTATCCGCAACGGGCACATCATCGACGGCACCGGCTCTCCCTGGTATTCCGGCGACCTGGGGATCCGGGATGGGCGGATCGCGGCGATCGGCGCGCTGTCGAATGCGCGGGCGCCGAAGACCATTGACGCAGCCGGAATGGTGGTCGCGCCGGGCTTCATCGACATGCTGGGGCAGTCCGACCTGAGCATTCTGGTCAACCCGTGCCTCCCCTCCAAGATTTTTCAGGGAATCACCACCGAGTTTACCGGCGAGGGAAGCAGTGTGTCCCCGCTCGACGACCGAGTCCGAGCCGCCGACCGGCTGGCCTACGATCACCTGAAGATCACTGCGGATTGGCTCACCCTGGCGGAGTACTTCGCTCGACTGGAGCGGCAGGGGATCGGGATCAATGTAGGGGACTATGTGGGTGCGACCCAGGTGCGCCGGATCGTGTTGGGCGATGATGATCGGGCGCCCTCGTCCGAGGAGCTCAGGCGAATGCGGGAGCTGGTGGCGCAGGCGATGCGCGACGGGGCGGTGGGCCTGTCGACCGCGTTGCAGTATCCGCCGGCGCCATACGCCAAGACGGATGAGCTCATCGCGCTGGCGGCGGAGGCGTCTCGCTATGGCGGCGTCTACGCCACCCACATGAGATCCGAATCGGACGAGATCCTCCCGGCGCTCGACGAAGCCATCCGGATCGGACGTGAGGCACGGATTCCGGTTGAGATCTGGCACCTGAAGGTGGCGGGAAAGCGGAATTGGGGGCGCATGCCCGAGGTGGTGGCAAAGATCGAATCGGCGCGCGGCACCGGCGTCGACATCGCCGCCGATACGTACGCCTATCCGGCCTGGTTCAACTCTCTCTCCGCCATGGTGCCTCCGTGGGCTCACGATGGCGGCACTGCCAAGCTGCTCAGCCGGCTGCGCGATCCGGCTGCACGCCGGCGAATCCGGCGGGACATGGAGACGCCCGGCTCATGGGAGAACAACTCCTGGCAGGAGATATCCGGGCCGGGGGCGATTCTGATCGGGGCGGTGCAGAACCCCAAGCTGCTCCCGCTTCAGGGAAAGACGCTGGCGGAAGTGGCGAAGGAAAGGAAGTCCGACGCGATCGACGCCTTGCTGGATCTGCTGATCGAGGACCAGGGATACACGTACGTGGCGGTCTTCGGGATGTCCGAGCCCGACGTGCTACTGGCGTTGCAGCAGCCCTGGGTCTCCATCAACAACGACTCCCAGGGCACCGCGCCGGACGGCATTCTGGGCCAGGACCACCCCCATCCGCGGGCGTACGGGACCTTTCCCCGCATTCTCCGCAAGTATGTGCGGGAAGAAAAGCGGCTCACCCTGGAGGACGCGATCCGCAAGTTTACCTCGCTGCCCGCTGAGCGGATGCGGCTGGGAGATCGCGGGGTTCTCAAGACGGGTATGTGGGCCGACGTGGTGGTCTTCGATCCGGCACAGGTCCGGGATTTGGCGACCTTCGCCAAGCCGAACCAGCTCAGCGAGGGGATGCGTTGGGTTTTGGTGAACGGAGTCCCAGTGATCGCCGATGGGAAAGCCACGGGTGCGCTACCAGGTAAAGTTCTCCGGGGACCAGGATTCTCCCGCGGAGCTTCGTAGCGGCGCTGAGGGTGCCTCGCCGAACGACTGCGTTCTTTTGTCGGGAGGCGAGGCCCCTCAGTGCCGCTGGCACACGGAGTCCAGACAACCCTCTCCGGTGTCCTTCGCGAGCCCACCAGGTTCTGCTCCGCCACAAAAGAACGCAGTGCCTCCGCAGAACCTGGCGGGCTCGCGGACCAAGCTCCGACGGGAATGAGCAGGACAGTCTGACCTAGCCCTTACTCCATGACCCCGAATAGCTTGTTGTATGTCCGTTCACGTCACCTCTGAGATCGAGTCACTCCAATCGGTGCTGGTGCACACCCCGGGTCGCGAGCTGGAGGCGGTGACGCCGGGGAACCGGGAAGACTATCTCTACGACGACATCATCGATCTCGAGATCGCGCAGCGGGAGCACCGCCAGTTCGTCTCGATCCTGAAGCGGTTCGCCCGGGTATTCCAGGTGCGCGACCTGCTCACCGAAATTCTCCAGCAGCCCGAGGCGCGCGACCATCTCATCACCAAGACCATGGACGTGGTACCGTCCGATGCTCTCGCCCAGCGGCTCAGCGCACTGCCGGCAGAGGAGATCGTGGGCATGCTCATCGAGGGAACCGAGGAGGAGAGCGGTCCGATCTCCCGGGCACTGAACGAGGTGGGGTTCGCCTTTCCACCGCTGCCCAATCTGTTCTTCCCGCGGGACATCGGGATGGTCATCGGGGAGCATGTGGTCGTCGGGTCGATGCGCTACGGGGTACGATGGACCGAGGAGCTGCTGATCAAGGCGCTGTTCCGCTTTCATCCGGAGCTGTCCAACGCGGGACTTCTCTACGATGGCTCCGTGGAGCGCCGCGACACCTATACCCTGGAGGGCGGCGACGTTCACTACCTGCGTCCGGACCTGCTCGTGTTGGGCTTCAGCGAGCGGACCTCGCCCGCGGCCCTGGATCAGTTGTGCGAGACGGTGTTCGGGCGCGGCCTGGTGACCGACGTGCTCGTCGTCGTCATGCCGAAAGCCCCTACCGCCATCCATCTGGACATGATCTTCAGCCAGATCGACCACGAGTTGTGCGTCGTCTATCCTCCCTTCTTCGTCGGGCCGGAGCGGCTGCCCGTCCTGCATCGCCGGAAGGGAACCGATTCGGTGCACGAGATGCCGAACTTCTTTGCGGCCCTCCGGGCCGTCAACCTGCCGCTGGAGCCGGTGTTTGCCGGCGGCGAGCGGCGCATCAGCCAGGAGCGAGAACAGTGGAGCTCCGCCTGTAACTTCCTGGCGGTGCGGCCGGGCACCTTGGTGAGCTATCGCAGGAACGACGCGACCCTCTGCGAGCTCACGTCGGCCGGCTTCCGGGTGGTACCCGCGGTCAACTTCCTCGCCTTTGATGACTGGACCGATGCGAAGCACCGCACCGTGATCACAATAGAAGGAAGCGAGCTGGCCCGGGGGGGAGGGGGCCCTCGCTGCATGTCCCTTCCACTCCGGCGGGCGGCCTCATGATCGGCATCTCGGCGCATCCGGAGAGTACCCTGCTCGATCGGGTCCTGGCCCACCTGCGGTTTGGCCCCCGCACACCGGCGACGCTCTGCCATGAGATCCTGGGGCTGTTCGGCGCGCAGCCAGCCATATGCGACCGGGTGGCGATTGCATTGCTGGGTGCGGATCCGCGGGTCCACCAGCTCGCCGACGGGCGCTGGACTCTGGTTCCCGAGGCGCAAGGTTCTCCGTTGATCGACGATTGTGCCTTTGCGGTGGTGGATGTGGAGACCACCGGGATGCGGGCCGTCGGGGGCGACCGGATCACCGAGATCGCGGTGGCCGTCGTCCACGGTGGACGCCGGGAGATCGTGTTTGACTCGCTGGTGAACCCGGGGCGGCCCATCCCGCGTGCCATCCGCGCCATCACCAACATCACGGACGAAATGGTACGCCACGCGCCGCGTTTCTCCGACCTTGCTGAGAAGCTGATGGCGGCACTCTCCGGCCGCGTATTCGTGGCTCACAACGCCAGGTTCGACTGGAACTTCGTGAGCGCCGAGCTCATGCGCTCCCGGGCGCTGACGCTCGACGGCAGCCGGCTCTGTACCGTGCGGCTCGCCCGCCGGCTGGTGAAGGGCGTGCGCTCCTGCGGACTCGATAATCTGTGCCGCTTCTTCGGCTTCGATAACCGGGCCCGTCACCGCGCCGCGGGCGATGCGCTGGTCACCGCGGAGCTGCTCTACCGTCTTCTGGGGCTGGCGCGAGAGGAGGGTGCCCGCACCCTTCAGGACCTCGCGTTGATCGAGTCACGACGTACTCGAGCCCGTCGCCGCAAGCGGAGAGCGATGCCCACCGAACCCCGAGCCGACTCGTGCGAGGAGTTGATGTGACCCTGCTTCAATCATTCCAGGTCGGTGGCTTGCGTTGCCATACTCTCGAGGGTGGACTCCAGCGGCTCGACGGTGGGGCCATGTTCGGGGTGGTACCCAGGACCCTGTGGCGCACGCGTATCGAGCCGGACGAGCGGAACCGCATTCCCCTCGCCATGCGTTGCGTCCTGGTCGAGCACGCCGATGGCCTGGTCCTGATCGATACGGCGCTCGGCAACAAGGAGGACGCCAAATTCCTCGACATCTACGGGGTCGAGAACCAGGGTCTCGAAGGCGCCACCCAACTGGAGGACGCACTCGCCTCCGCCGGGTTCCTGCCTAAGGATGTGAAATGGGTGATCAACACCCATCTCCATTTCGACCACGCCGGCGGTAACACCACGATGGATCCGGACCTGGAGAACGACCCGAGACGGCATATCCGGCCAACTTTCCCCAACGCCACATACGTGGTGCAGCGAGGCGATCTCGAGTTCGCCCGGCACACCAACGAGCGCACCCGGGCCAGCTATCTGCCACACAACTTCGAGCCGGTGGCGGCAGCTGACCGGTGGCGCCTGCTGGACGGCAACACGGAAGTGTTGCCGGGCATCTCGGTGCGCCTCGCCCCCGGCCACGTCCCCTTTCATCAGGTGGTATTGCTCCGGGATCGGGGCGAGACTGCCGTGTTCGTGGGCGACCTCTTCCCGACGACGGCGCATCTCCCGCTTCCCTGGATCATGGGCTACGACCTCGAACCGCTCCGGACGCTGGAGAGCAAACGCGCGTTGCTCGCCGAGGCGGTGGCTGGGGACTGGCGCTTGATCTTCGAGCATGATGCCAGGGTGGTGATGGGCACCCCGGTCCAGGAGGGGAAGGGCGTCGTGCTCCGGGATGTCACGCTCGCGCCCGAGCCGGCGCACGCGTCGTCCCGTTGACACTCATGGGTGCGGTGGCTAGTTTCCGCACCCTGTGAAAGTGGGGAGGTGAACTCCCCCACCCTGAGCCTGCCGGCCCGATGCCGCAGTGCAACCGGGTCCTGGCTTCAAAGCCTATCGGTCGGTCACCGCCACCGTGGCTTTGTGTCGTGGGCACCCGGTTCATCGACCGGGTGCTCTTTTTCTTTCACGTTGGAGGCACGAACTGTCCACGAACGATCGCGAAAAACGAATCCGCGTCAACCGAATGATCCGGATCAGCCCCGTGCGCGTGATCACCGCCGCCGGCGAGCAGCTCGGAGTCCTGCCGATCGAAGAGGCCCTCGCGGCCGCTCTGGAACGCGGGTTGGATCTCGTGGAGGTTGCCCCCACCGCTCGGCCTCCCGTCGTCAAGATCATGGACTACGGGAAGTACAAGTTCGAGGAAGCGAAGGCCGCCCGCGCCGCCAAGAAGAAGCAGCACATCATTCAGCTCAAGGAAGTGAAGTACCGGCCCGGTATCGACGATCACGACTTCGACTTCAAGACCCGGCACGCCCGGGAGTTTCTGGGCGACGGCAACAAGGTCAAGGTCACGATGATGTTCCGCGGACGGCAGATGGCGCATCTGGAGCTGGGGAAGGCGGTGCTCGACCGAGTGGCGGCAAACCTGGCCGATGTGGGCAAGATCGAGTCGGACGCCAAGCTCGAAGGCCGCAACATGACGATGGTGATCGCGCCCAAATAGGCGAGACGAGCGCAGCGAGGCGAGGATACCGCCCCGAGTCGCGCAGCGACGAGGAATACAGATGCCGAAACAGAAAACCAAACGCGCCGCCATGAAGCGCTTCAAGACCACCGGGTCTGGGAAGCTCAAGCGTTGGCACGCCAATCATACGCACATCCTGACGAAGAAGTCGCGCAAGCGAAAGAATCGCCTGAAGAAGGGTGACCTCGTCAGCTCGGCGGACTTCCCCCGCGTCAGCCGTCTCCTTCAGGCGTAAGGACAGCCCATGCCCCGCGTCAAAAACGGCGTCGCCCACCACGCCAGGAAGAAGAAGATCATGGAGGCCGCCAAGGGCGCTCGAGGCGGCCGGAGCAAGCTGTACAAGGCGGCCAAGGAGACGGCCGAGCGCGCCATGCGCTACGCGTATCGCGACCGCCGGAAGAAGAAGGGGGAGTTCCGCTCACTCTGGATCACCCGCATCAACGCGGCGGCCCGCACCCAGGGTATGAGCTACAGCCGGTTCATGGCCGGGCTCAAAAAGGCCGGGGTGGACATTAACCGCAAAGTCCTCGCGGATCTCGCGGTCCACGATGCCGACGCATTCGCCCGCATCGCCGAACTGGCGAAAGGGAGCGACCGCCAGTAAATCCCGCACAGGGTGCGGCCCACAGATCGCCCGGATGGGGCCGTTCGCACTGGGCGGGCGGCCCCGTCGATTTTTTGAAAGAGGCTATTGGCCTTCATGCCCGAACCCACCGGTTACCCCGATCTCGGCGCGCTGTTGCCCCGACTCGACGCCATCGCGAGCCTGGGCTCGGACGCGCTTACCACGGAATACACCTCGGTGCTGGGTCGGAAGAGCGGCGTGCTCACCGCCGCGCTGCGTTCCGTCGCCACGCTTCCGGTAGAGCAGCGGAAGGCGTACGGCGCGGCCGTCAACCGGCTCAAGGCGCGGTTCGAGGAAGCGTTCGCCCGGCGCCGCGAGGCGCTCGACAACGAAGGCCGCCGGCGCAACCTGGCCGGTACCGATCTCACCATGCCGGGCCGCTGGCGGTGGATGGGGGCGGAGCACCCGGTCACGCGGGTCGTGGATGAGATCGTGGACATTTTTCGGGGGATCGGCTTCACGGTCGCCGTAGGTCCCGAGGTGGAAACCGACTGGTTCAACTTCACCGCCCTCAACTTCCCGGCCGATCATCCGGCGATGGACATGCACGACACGCTGTATGTCGATGCTCCGCCGGTGCCGGGCGAACGGGGCGGACGCCTGCTGCTCCGCACGCACACCTCACCAGTGCAGATTCGAACCCTCCTCGAGTCGCCACCACCAGTACGGGTGGTGATTCCGGGGCTGGTCTATCGGAACGACCCGTTTGATCCCTCCCACGCGCCAGCGTTTTCCCAAATCGAAGGGCTGGCCGTGGACGAAGGAATCTCCTTCGTGGATCTCAAGGCGACGCTGGTGCACTTCGCGCATCGCTTCTTTTCGCCCACCACCAGGGTGCGCTTCCGGCCCTCGTTCTTCCCCTTCACCGAGCCTTCGGCGGAGATGGATGTCGAATGCCACCTGTGCCACGGCAGTGGCTGCCCGGCCTGCAAGGGAACTGGGTGGATGGAGATCCTGGGCTGCGGCATGGTCCACCCGGCGGTATTCGAACACGCGGGGGTTGACCCCGAGCGGTACACTGGGTGGGCATTCGGCATGGGGCCGCACCGGATTACGATGCTGCGATACGGCATTCCGGACATCCGGCTGCTATATGACGGCGATATGAGATTTTTGGAGCAGTTTGTGGCGGGGCAGGGAAAGTGAACGTCTCCCGGCGCTGGCTCGAAGCCTTCCTTCGTCGTCCCCTCGAGGTGCGGGATCTTGCCGAGCGCCTGACCATGCTCGGTGCTCCGGTGGATGCTATCGAGCCACTGCACGCCGGCTTGGAAAACATCCTCGTCGCTCTCGTAGAAGAGGTACGCCCCCACCCCAACGCGGAGCGCCTGCGGGTCTGTGTGGTGAACGGCGGAGCGGCGGAACGCCTGAACGTGGTCTGTGGAGCGGCAAATGTGATTGCGGGGCAGAAATATCCGTTCGCGCCCGTCGGGGCCACGCTCCCTGGAGGACTCCGGATCGAGAAGCGAAAGCTCAGGGGGGAGACCTCGGAGGGCATGCTCTGCTCTGCGCGCGAGCTCGGGCTGGGTCAGGACGGGGAGGGAATCTGGGAGCTGGATACCGACGCGGCGCCAGGTACCCGGCTGCTCGATGCGATGCCGCTGGCTGATCACCGGCTGGTGGTGGACGTCGGACCCAATCGGCCGGACCTGCTGGGCCACAAGGGGGTCGCGCGGGAGCTCTCCGCGGCGTACGGTGTGCCGTTCCGGCTGCCGACCATCTCGAGTCCGGTCGTGATCGATGTCCCGCCCGTCCGCCGGGTGGGTCGGGACACGGTGTCGGGTGGCGTCCACGTCGCCATCGAGGATCTGGAGGGCTGTCCCCGACTACTCGGCGCCGTGGTCCGCGGCGTGAAGGTCGCACCCTCGCCGGCCTGGCTGGTGCACCGGCTGGAGGCGGTCGGTATCCGGGCGATCAACAACGTGGTGGATGCAACCAATTACGTCATGCTCGAGCTGAACCAGCCGATACATGCGTATGATATTGCCCGGCTGCGGGGCCCGAGCGTGATCGCCCGCCGGGCCCGACCGGGCGAGTTGGTCACCACGCTCGATGGCGTCGAGCGGACGCTCCTGCCGGACATGATAGTGATCGCCGACGATGCAGGAGCCATCGGAATCGCGGGGATCATGGGTGGGGCTGCTACCGAGGTCACTTCCGACACGGTCGACGTATTTCTCGAGTGCGCCTACTTCACGCCCACGAGTGTTCGCCACGCGCGGCGGGCGCTGGGTCTCTCGACCGAGGCGAGCTATCGGTTCGAGCGGGGGATTGACCGATCGGGCGGGGTCGAAGCGATGCGCCGCTGCATCGAGATCATCCAGGCGACGGCCGGCGGCGAGCTGGCCGACGCCCCGGTGGAGTTGGGTCCGGGTCCCCCGAATCCGCCGCGCATCTTTCTCCGCCCTTCTCGCGTGACTCAGGTGCTCGGAATCGAGCTCCCGTGGCACGCGGTGGAAGGCTATCTGGTGTCGGTTGGAGCCACACTGGTACCCAAGCCCGACGATGGACGCATCGCGGTGGAGGCGCCGAGCTGGCGACCGGATCTTGTCCGGGAGATCGATCTGGTCGAGGAGGTCGCTCGCCTGCATGGATACCAGAATTTCCCGGCCGAGCTGCGGCCCTTCCGCCCGGGGCAGCTGGACGATGCGCCGATCGAGCGGGCCGCTGCCGAGGTGCGCCGTGGTCTCGCCGGCCAGGGCCTGATGGAAGTCATGCCGCTACCGACCGCCCCTGCTGACGGCCCGGACAGCGTGCGGCTGCTCAATCCGCTCTCCAGCACCGAGGGACATCTTCGGCGGCGTCTGTTGCCGGGGCTGGTCCGACTGGTCCAGCGGAACTGGGACAATCACGTGGAGAACGTGCGGTTGTTCGAGATCGGTACCGTTTTTACTGTTGCCGGAGCAGGGGAGCGTCCGCGCGAGGAGCATCACGTGGCCGCGGTCCTCACCGGCAGGCGGGAGCCGCCGCACTGGACCGGCACGGGCGAGAGCCGCATCGATCTGTGGGATCTGAAGGGCCAGTTCGAGGCGGCGGCCGGTCTGGCGATTCCGGGAGGCGCGGTGCAGGTTGAAGGAACCGGGTGGATCGCCCGGGATTCTCAGGGCCGGACCGTGGGCCAAGCAGGCCCGCTCGAGGCGGACGCGCCCCCATGGGCCGCCCCCCTCTTCGGGTACGAGCTGGTGCTCGACCCGGCCCTCCGGCAACCGGCTGGTTTTGCGGCACTGCCCTCGACCCCGTCGTCGGAGCGGGTGCTCGCGCTGCTGCTTGCGGAGGGCACGACGGTACGCCAAGTCGAGGAGTTGGTCCGGCAGAGCGGCGGTCCGCTGCTCGAGGCGGTCACCATCGAGAGCGATTACCGCGGTCCCGAGCTTCCATCAGGCACGCGTAGCGTCGCGTTCCGGCTGACCTTCCGGGCGCTCGACCGAACACTGCGCGATGCCGAGATCGACGCAATCGAGACCCGCATGCTGGCCACACTCGCGGCAGAGCTTGGAATTCAGCGCCGCGTGGCGGGCGCATCCGGCGGTGGAGAATGAGCGTGACATATCACTACGAACGTCCCGACCAGAAGGCACTGGCTGACCTGGAGCAGGTTCTGAGCAATCTCGCCGAGGAGCTCGCCGGCTGGCGGCGGCGCACCCTGAAGGCGGAGGCGGAGCTACAGGACGCCCGGGCGAATGGCGGCGTGCTGGCGGGACCCGAGCTGACCAAGTCGCGGCAGCGGGTCATCGAGCTGGAAGCCGAAAACCTCGCGCTCCGGCAGCGGATCGACGCCGCCAAGGAGCGGCTCGGAGCCTTGGCCGGCCGGCTCACGTTCCTGGAGCAGCACGGGGGAGGAAACGCGGCGTGACCACGACCAAAAACGCGGTGCGCGTGGTCATCGGCGGCGAGGAGTTCACCGTGCGCTCCGAGCTTCCGCCCGAGTACACCCGCGAGGTCGCCGCCTATCTCGACGCCGCGCTGAAGCGGGTGCGGGACTCGCTCCCCATGGTCGAGTCGCACAAGGCCGCCATTCTCGCGGCGCTGTCCATCACCGACGAGCTGTTTCAGGCGCGTCGGGGTGACCGCGAAGCGGCCGACCGGCTCTCCAGCATGGCCAACGATCTCGCCCGGCTTCTCCCGCCTGCCAAGCGCGGCAGTCGCGCAGCTTCCTAAAAGGAGAGAATCGTAGATGCTGCAGTCTCTCCTCCTGCCGATGCTATCGGGGGTGGCGGCCGGACTCGCCGCTGCCCTGATCTTCATCCTGCTGTACACCCGCAATCAGCGGCGCAGCGCCGCCAGCATTCTCTCGCTGGCTCGGGCGGAGATCGAGCGGCTTCGAAGCGAGGGGCAGCGCGAGGCGGAATCGGCCAGGTCCGATCTCCTCCTCTCCGGCAAGATGGAAGCGCTCAAGCTGCGGGAGGAGCTCGATCGTGAGGTTCAGCGGCGGCGGGAGGAGTGGGAGCGACTGGAGCGCCGGGCGGACGAGCGGGCCCGGGTTCAGGAGCGGAAGCTCGAGGAGCTCGAGGCCCGCGAGCGGAACGCGCTGCACCGCGAGGAGGACCTGAACCAGCGGGAGCAGGGCCTCCGCAGCCGTGAGGGCGAGGCCGATCGTCTGGCGCAAGAGCAGCGCGTGAAGCTGGAGCGGATTGCCGGCCTCACCGCGGAAGATGCCCGGCGGGAGATTCTCCAGCGGATCGAGGACGAGGCGCGGGGCCAGGCGGCGGCGCTGGTGCGTGACATCAAGGAGCAGGCACGCCGCACGGCGGATCGCGACGCCCGGCGGATCATCTCGATGGCGATCCAGCGCCTGGGGGCGGAGCATACGGCGGAGAGCACCGTCGCGGCGGTGGCCCTGCCGAGCGACGAGATGAAAGGCCGGATCATCGGGCGGGAGGGGCGGAACATTCGAGCGTTCGAGACCGCCACCGGTGTGGACGTTATCATCGATGACACTCCGGATACGGTGATCATCTCCTGTTTCGACCCGATCCGCAGGGAAGTCGCCCGCCGTTCACTCGAAGCCCTCATCACCGACGGTCGCATCCACCCCGGGCGAATCGAGGAAGTCGTCCTCAAGATTCAGCAGGAGCTCGATGCCCAGCTGATCGAGCTGGGAGAGCAGGCCGCCTACGATACCGGAGTGCACGGCCTGCATCCGGAGGTAATCAAGCTGGTGGGCCGGATGCGCTACCGGACCTCCTACGGGCAGAACATCCTGGAGCATTCCAAGGAGGTAGCGTGGCTCGCGGGGATGATGGCGGCCGAGCTGCACGTGGATGTAGCCCTGGCCAAGCGAGGTGCCCTGCTTCACGACATCGGGAAGGTGCTCACCCATGATAACGAGGGGACCCACGTGGAGCTCGGCGTGGAGGTCGCGCGGAAGTACGGCGAGAATGTGGCGGTAATCAACTGCATTCAGGCCCATCACGACGACGTCCCCCATGAATCCACCGAGTCGGTGCTGGTTCAGGCGGCCGACGCCATCAGCGGTTCCCGCCCTGGTGCCCGGCGGGAGGCGTTCGAGAGCTACGTGAAGCGGCTGACCCGGCTGGAGGAGATCGCGAACGCCTTCCCGGGAGTAGAGAAGAGCAACGTTATCCAGGCCGGACGGGAGATCCGGGTGGTGGTGACCCCCGACCGCATCGACGACGGCGCCGCGGCGCAGCTTTCAGAGTCAATTGCCCGAAAGATCGAGGGTGAGCTGCAGTATCCCGGCCAGATCAAGGTGGTCGTGATCCGGGAGACCCGGGCCGTGGACTTCGCTCGGTGAGCGCCAGAATCCTCGACGGCACCGCGATCGCCAAGGCCATCCGCCAGGAGGTCGCGGCTGAGGTGTCTCGTCTCCGCTCCAAGGGACGGAAACCAGGCCTCGCGGCGGTCCTGGTCGGAGAGGACCCGGCCAGCGCCGTCTATGTTCGCTCCAAGGGAAAGGCGTGCGAGGAAGCGGGGATGCACTCGGTCACCATACGGCTCCCGGCAGACACCCCCGAAGTCGAGCTCCTGGACACCGTAGACCGTCTCAATGCCGATCCCGAGATCAACGGGATACTGGTGCAGCTCCCGCTACCCAAGCACATCAACAGTGAGAAGGTGCTCCGTCGGATCGACCCATCGAAGGACGTGGATGGATTTCATCCGGTCAATGTGGGCAAGCTGGTGACGGGCGACAAAACCGCCTTTCGGCCGGCGACGCCCTATGGCGTGCAGCAGATGCTGATCCGTTCCGGCATCGAGACCAAGGGCGCCCACGCGGTTATTGTGGGTCGGTCAAACATCGTGGGCAAGCCTATGGCCAGCCTGCTGATCCAGCAGGGTCCCGGCGGCGACGCCACGGTGACGGTCTGCCACTCACGTACCCGCGACCTGCCGTCGGTCACCCGCCTGGCCGACATCCTCATCGCCGCGATCGGCAAACCCGAGTTCGTGACCGCGGACATGGTGCGCCCCGGCGCCGTCGTGATCGATGTGGGGATCAACCGGGTGGACGATGCTTCCCGGCCCAGGGGATACCGCCTGGTCGGTGACGTCGCCTATGACTCGGTCGCCGAAATCGCCTCGGCGATCACGCCGGTACCCGGGGGCGTGGGACCGATGACGATCGCGATGCTGCTCCAAAACACATTGCAGGCCATGCAGCAGGCGGAACGTGGTGAAGTTTTTGCCTGAGTTGCTCACCTTTAGCATTCCATCTCCAACGGATCAGGTCTGGACCGTCGGCCAGCTCAGCACCATGGTCAAGCACCTCATTGACGGCTCGTTCATGCCGGTCTGGGTGCGGGGTGAGGTGGTGCAGTGCAAGGTCTGGTCGAGCGGGCATTGGTACTTCACCCTCCGCGACAAGCGCAGTCAGGTGAAATGCTGCCTGTGGAAGCTGAACGCCGTCAGGGCGGGGAAGCCACCGACCGATGGCACCGAGGTGTTCGTGCTCGGAAAGCCCGGGCTCTATGAGGAGAAGGGCGAGTTCCAGTTCATCGTTCAGCGCATCATTCCAACCGCGGCCGTGGGCCGGCAGCAGCAGGAGCTGGAGCGGGTCAAGGCGGCGCTGCAGAAGGATGGTCTCTTTGAGCCCGGCCGGAAGCGAAGGGTGCCGGCGTATGCCTGCACGGTAGCGCTGGTCACCAGTACGGACGGGGCGGCGATCCATGATGTCGTCACCGTCACCCGGAAGCGGTGGCCCTGTGCCAGGATTTTGGTCATCGGTGCCCGGGTTCAGGGCGACGGGGCGGTGCAGGAGCTGGTGCGGGCGCTCGGGCTGGTGAACCGGATCCCGGGCCTCGACGTCTGCATCGTCGGCCGGGGCGGTGGTGGACGGGAGGATCTCGCCGCGTTCAACAGCGAGGCCGTGTGCCGGGCTCTCGCCGCCGTGCGGGTGCCCACGATATCGGCGGTAGGCCACGAGACCGACATCTCGCTCACCGATCTCGTCGCCGACATCCGCGCGGCCACACCGTCGGCGGCCGCGGAGCTAGCAGTGGCGGACCGGCGTGACGTGCTCCGGTTGGTGGACGACCTCTCGCTTCGCCTCGCAGCAGGGCTCAGCGGCCGAACCCGGCTCGCCTCCGAGCGCTTGGCCCGCACTGGCGACCGGCTTCAGGCGGGAATCGAAACTGTGCTCGAATCCCGCCGCAATCTGATGGACCGGCTTGGGGCCCAGCTGGACGCACTGAGCCCACTCAAGGTGCTGGGCCGCGGCTACGCCGTGCCGGTGGCACCTGATGGCCGGGTGCTCAAGCGTCAGGCCGACTTCGTGACTGACCAGAGGTTTCGTCTGCGGGTCAGCGATGGCGATGTTCCCGCCCGCGTAGAGTGAGACGATGCCCAAGCCGAATGTGGTGCCCGTGGACGCGCCCCCCCTGGCCGATGAGCTCGCCCGGCTGGAGGAGATCGTGCGCAAGCTTGAGGCGGATGACGTGGAGCTGGATGCTGCGCTTGCGCTGTTCGAAGAGGGAGTGGCCCGGCTCCGGGCGGCGCGTGAACGCCTCGCGGACGCCGAGATCAAGGTCCAGGCGGTTCTCGAGGCCGCCGACGGCGACATCAGGCTGACCGATCTCGATGGCTGAAACGGCCGCCGGCGCGAAGGCGACGGACCTGCTGTTGGAAGCACGAGAGGCGATCGACACGCTCCTGGGCGACTGGTCGGAGCGCCTTGGCGTCGAGATCGGAGGGCGCGATGGCCAGGCGCTGGCGTACGCGCTCAGGACGCCGGGAAAGCGGGTGCGTGCGGCGCTGTTGCTCGCGGCCTATCGATCGGTTGGAGGCCACTCGCCGGGCATCGCCGGCATTGCCGCCGCAGTGGAAACGGTGCACGCGTACTCGCTGGTGCACGACGACCTCCCCTGCATGGATGACGACGATCTTCGCCGCGGCCGTCCCACCACCCATCGCGCCTTCGACGTTCCCTCGGCCACACGAGCCGGCTATCTGCTCGTGCCGGTCGCTGCCCGATTGCTCGCGGTGGGGGCTGCGGAGCTGGACCTTTCCCCCGGCTCGCTGAGCCGGATGGCGACCGAGCTCTTTCGCGCGGGCGGTGCGGAAGGCATGGTTGGGGGTCAGTGGCTCGATCTCGAGGCGGAGCGACGCGCTTTATCGCTCTCCGAGCTGATCGGGGTCCACCGGGGGAAAACCGGCGCCTTGATCCGGGCTGCGTGTGTGCTGGGTGGCATGGCGGCTGAGGCCCAGGCTGACGCGTTAGCCGGCCTCACCGCCTTCGGCGAAGACATCGGACTCGCGTTCCAGATCGCCGATGACGTGCTCGATGCCACCGGCACGAGCGAGGAGTTAGGCAAACCCGCCGGGCGCGACGCCGAGCTGAAGAAATCCACGTACGTGGTTCTCTGCGGCATCGAAGGGGCTCGGCGGGAGGCCGAGCGGCTCGCCCGGAGCGCCGTGTCCCACCTGGATCGGTCGGGCGTCTCGTCAGGGGCACTGGGGGCCTTGGCCGGGTATATTGTTAGCAGGACATCCTGAGTATCAGTCACACGGGCTGCGACTCCGCTCCTCATCCCGAGGGAGCGCAGCGACCGAGGGACCTTGCGTGCGTGTGTCGGACACTCGCCGACTAGGTCCCTCGCTGCGCTCGGGATGAGGAACCAAACGAGCCCAATCGCCATGTCACTGCTCTCAGCGATCAAATCCCCCGAAGATCTCAAGCGCCTCCGCCGTGATCAGCTTCCCGAGTTGGCCCAGGAGATCCGCGGTCGGCTCATCGAGTGCTGCTCGATTACCGGCGGTCATATCGGGGCCAGCCTCGGTGTGGTCGAGCTGAGCATCGCCCTCCTCTACGAGTTCGACTCGCCGGCGGACAAGATTGTCTGGGACGTGGGGCATCAGGCCTACGCCTGGAAGCTCCTCACCGGTCGGAACGAGCCATTCCCCACCCTGCGGCAACGCGACGGGATCTCGGGCTTCCTCAAGCGGACCGAAAGCGAGCACGATCAGTTCGGTGCCGGTCACGCGGGCACCGCCATGTCGGCGGCGCTCGGCATGGCCACCGCGCGGGATCTCAAGGGGGAACAGCACAAGGTGATCGCGGTCGTAGGCGATGGCGCGCTCACCTGCGGGCTCTCCTACGAGGGGATGAACAACGCGGGTCACTCCGAGCGGGACATCATCCTGATCGTAAACGACAACGGGATGTCCATCTCGCCCAATGTGGGCGCCATGCCCAAGATGCTGGGACGCATCGTCGCCGATCCCCGGACCAACAAGCTCCGCGAGCGGATCAAGGGGATGACCTTTGCCCTCGGTGGCGTCTTCGGCGAGGGGCTGGTAGAGTTCGCCCGCAACGTAGAGGAAAGTGTCAAGAACCTCTTCTCGCCCGGCATGCTGTTCGAGGAGCTCGGCTTCCGCTATTTCGGCCCGATCGATGGCCACGATCTCCCGAAGCTCTGTGACACACTGCGGTTCGTGGGTGGCATGGAAGGACCCCGGTTGATTCACGTCATTACTCAGAAGGGGAAGGGATTCTCTTTTGCGGAATCCAACCAGGAGAAGTGGCACGGACTGGCCGCGTACGATCCACTGACCGGTGAGGCACGAAAGAAATCGAGCGGTCCGCCCACCTGGACCCAGGTCTTCGGAGCCGGCCTGACCGCGCTCGGGGCCGAGCACCCCGAGCTGGTGGCGATCACCGCCGCCATGCCCTCAGGGACCGGCACCAGCGTGTTTCAGGAGAAATATCCCGAGCGTTTCTTCGATGTTGGGATCGCCGAGGGCCATGCCGTGACCTTCGCCGGGGGCCTGGCCACTCAGGGTATCCGGCCAGTCTGCGCCATCTACAGCACGTTCCTCCAACGGGCCTACGACAATGTCATTCACGACGTGGCCGTGCAGCGCCTGCCGGTGATCTTTGCCATGGACCGCGCGGGGCTCGTAGGCGAGGACGGTCAGACCCACATGGGGTTGTACGACATCGCCTATATGTTGGCCGTACCCGGTATGACCGTGACCGCACCAAAGGACGGCGATGAGCTGATCGGACTGCTCCGCACCGCGCTCGCCCATAACGGCCCGTTCTCCACCCGATACCCCCGCGACAAGGCGCCGGCCGAGCCTCGCCCCGCGTCCGAGATCCCGGCAGTGCCGTACGGTACCTGGGAGCAGCTGCGCCGGGGCAAGGACGTCGCGATCCTGGCCGCGGGTACCATGGTCCTCCCCGCAGTGCAGGCGGCCGCGCTCCTGGCCGAGGACGGAGTGGACTGCGCGGTGGTGAACTGCCGGTTCCTCAAGCCGATCGATTCGGTGATGCTCGAGGCCCTGACCCAGCAGCATCGGACGCTGGTGACAGTCGAGGAGGGCACGATCGTCAATGGATTCGGCGCCTATCTGGCTGAGACGCTCCAGACCACGCATCCCGAGGTGCGCGTCGTTGCCCTCGGCGTGCCTGACCGACTCATCGAGCAGGCCCCCCGTGCCGAACAGCTCGACGCGTATGGCCTGACCGCGGCCGGCATCGCACGGCGCATTACCGCGTTGCAGCACGAGGAGAGCCTCGAGGCTCGATGAAGGTCGGCATCGTCGGGAATCCGCGGTACGGGGACCTCAAGGCAGTCCTCGAGCATCTCGCCATCTCGGCGCCGGATCTGGGCATCACCCTGTATAGCGAGCCCCGCCTCCAGCAGTTCTGGAACCGGGATGTTCCCTCCTTCGAGGGCGTCGGTCTCGACGCGCTGCTCACCTTCGGCGGTGACGGGACGTTGCTGCGAGGGGCCCGCTTGCTCGGCGCGCGCGAGACGCCCATCCTCGGCGTCAACCTGGGCCGCGTCGGATTTCTCACCACCGCCACCCGCGAATCCCTCGGTCCCGCGCTGGATGCGCTGGTGGCCGGACGATACGAGATCGAAAAGCGCCAGGCGCTTCGTGCCGCCATTCGCGATCCGGAGGGAGAGACCCGAGCCACCCAGATGGCGGTGAACGACGTCGCGGTGCACAAGGGCGGCGTGGCTCGCGTTATCCGGGTGAACGTCTTCATTCAGGGCGAGAACGTCGGTCCCTACAGCGCCGATGGCATCATCGTCGCCACGCCCACCGGTTCTACCGCGTACAGTTTGAGCGCGGGCGGGCCGATCGTCGTACCGGGCGTCGAAGCGATGGTTGTCACTCCGATTGCCGCGCACACACTCGCCGTACGAGCCCTCGTGGTTCCCGCCACCTATCGCATTGTCATCGAGCCGATGGCCGGGTGGGCCGACGATCTGCTGGTCTCATTCGACGGCCAGACCGGTACCACGCTCGCGCCGGGCGAGAGCGTAGACGTATGCCGCGCGGATCACCGGGTGTGCCTCATTCGCCTGGGGGGAGAGGGATTTTTCGAACGGATGCGGCAGAAGCTCCACTGGGGTGATCTCTCCGGCAGAGAAATCAAGGATTGACCTTGCTCGCTGAGCTCCGCGTCCGAGACCTCGCCACCATCGCCGACGTCACCCTCCAGCTCGGCCCCGGCCTCAACGTGCTCACCGGTGAGACCGGCGCGGGGAAATCCATGCTGGTGGATGCCCTTGCACTGCTCCTGGGCGAGCGAGCGGCCAGCGGCGGCGTTCGTCCGGGCGCCGCAAAGTCCGTCGTCGAGGGGGCGTTCGAGGGGATCGATGCCGCTACCCGCCGGCAGATTGAGGAGCTGGGGCTCGACGTCGAAGAGGGCCGGGTGGTGGTCCGGCGCGAAGTCTCCGCCGAGGGGCGGTCGCGAGCGTGGGTCAATGGCAGCCCGACCACTGCGGCAGTCTTGGCGGACCTCGGTGCGCTGCTGGTCGATCTTCACGGACAGCACGAGACCCAATCTCTACTGCATACCGAAGCGCAGCGAGACATCCTCGATGCATTTGCGCACGCCGAGGCAGAGCGGCGGGCCGTGGCTGAGGCGCACGCCACTGTGGCGGCGCTCCGGGCCGAGCAGACGGCCCTCGCGGCCCGACGCGATGAGGTGCGCCGCCGGGCAGACTACTTGCGCCATGTCGTGGATGAGATCGACGCCGCCAGGATCAAACCGGGCGAGGATGAGACGCTTCAGCTAGAGGCCCGACGCCTCAGCCAGGCCGGGGCGCTGGTCGAGCAGGCACAGCGGATCGTCGAGGTGCTCGAAGGGGAGGGCGGCAACGCGCTTGGGGCGCTCGGTCTGGCAAACCGGGCGCTCGCGGGTCTCGAGAAGGTGGACCCCATGACCGCTGAATGGCGCGAGCTGCTGGATGACGCGTACGCCAATCTTTCCGAGTTGAGCCGGCTGGCGACCGAGTACGCTAGCTCTGTCCAGGAGGACCCGGAGCGGTTGGCTGGGGTCGAACGGCGTCGCGACCTGCTGTTCCGGCTCACCAGCAAGTATGGCGCGACGCTCGAGGCGGTGTCGGCCACCCGCGAGGAGGCGGCCGCCGAGCTGGACTTGCTGGACACGGCGGACACCGATTTGCGCGCTCTGGCGGCCCGCCGGGACGCAACCGAAGCAGCCCTCAGGGCCGCGGCCGATGCGTTGAGTGCCCGCCGGGCCGAAGCGTCGGATCGGCTGGCGCGCGCAGTAAACCGGTTGCTGCCTCAGCTGGGGCTGGCCGGTGGCAAACTGTCCGTCGTGCTCAATCCGCTGGAGGAGCCCGGCCCACACGGACGAGAGAGCGTGCAGCTGCATGTCCAACTCAACGTCGGGCTGGAGGCCAAGCCGCTGGCCAAGGTGGCGTCAGGCGGCGAGCTCTCCAGGCTGATGCTCGCCCTCAAGGTCGTGCTGGTGAAGCACGATGCCATCGCGACGCTGGTGTTCGACGAGGTGGACCAGGGAATTGGCGGCGAGACCGGTGCCCAGGTGGGATCAGCTCTTGCCGAGGTCGCGGAGCGGCATCAGGTGCTGGTCATCACCCACCTGCCGCAGATCGCCGCCCGAGCGGACAGCCATCTGGTGGTGTCGAAAGAGGCCCGGCGCGGGATCGCCACCAGCGACGTACAGGTGCTTCATGGCGAAGACCAGATCAACGAGATCGCGCGCATGCTCGGCGACGCGGAGGGCGAGGCAGCCCGGCGGCATGCCCAGGCGTTGTTACGAAGCCCCGCAGTAGCCAAGCGACGATAGAACCTTTCCCCATCACCAGATCCCGAAATACACCCTGAATTGGCCTGCTACTCTATGGGTGTCGGGGACCCTCCCGCCCCCGGCCCGCAGCACCCGCTCGTAACTCCAGCTCGCATCCACCGGCAGTCCAGTCCCGCCTGGCCGGAGCCCGCCGGGGTTGGCGTAGGTGATTCCAACCGAGAGCAGCGTAGCGTTCGCACTGCTCTCCTCTGCTAGCACGCTCGCGTCAACTCCGGGGATCGCCCCGCTCGGTGTGGCGTACGCGACCACATCGGACTTCCGCGACCAGTGCTCCAGCCCTGCCTGGAGGGCAAACGTTCGGGCCAGCCGGTAGAAAGGCCGCACGCCGACGGCCAGGATGTCACCGGGATTGCGTCGCACGAAGGCCAGCCGCTCGGGACCGACCAGAGGCTGGCTTGGAGCAGTCACCCGGACCAGGATGGTCGAGGGAAGCTGTCGCACGTAGGTGCCGCTGAGCCGCGCGCCCAGAACTCCGGAACCAACATCAGTCGTCAGATCCACCTGAATGTCGGTTTGCCCGTCGCCCGTCCCGATATCGAGTGGATGATCACTCCGGTCGCGACGACCGGTTGGGAAACGAACCAGGCCGGAGATGGCGGTCCGAAAGCCGCCGCGATGGGTACCGAGGTCCCAATGGTCGATCAGGGTGACTGCGGCTCCTGCTTCGGCGTCGCCGCGAAAGGTCAGCGGTCTGCTGTCGAGCCTGAGGGCGAGAGGATCGGCGAGGAACTGCTCGAATCCGGCCTGATCCAGCACGGCGTCCGGGAGCGCCGGAAGAGCGGTGAAGCCCGGCACATTCAGATTGGTCTCGAGCGTGCTCTGAAGCGCCGTGACCCGTGCATCGAGCGCGGTTCCAGCGCCACTCGTCGCCGTGGGCACAAGCGGGGAAGCGGTGGCAGGATCGGCGAGCAGACCGAACAGGTCGGCCCTGAGCGCGGTTGCGTCGGCCAGCGTTGTTGCCGCCAGTGCCCGTTGGGTCGGATTGGCGTCGTAGTCGCCGGCTGCGAGCTTGCTCCCGAGATCGGCCAACGCCGCGTCGAAGTCCGCAAAGAATGACTGCTGATTGATCGAGCCGGGGTTCACACCGGCATCCGCGGAGGCAGGATCCAACTGCATCCGCGACTGCACGCGCGTCCGGACGAGGGGTATTCGTCCGAAGATCGTGATTGCGTTGGTAACGCCGAGACTCAGGCCGAGGAATCCGGTCCCGACATCGGCATGCGCATCGGTCGCCAACGCGCCTAGATTGATTCGGTAGCCTGGGTTCCCGATGACCCGGCCGATCCGCGCGTCGGCGTCGGCGAGGCCGGGGATGTGGTCACTGCCCAGAGCCCCGCTGGAGAGGTCGGCCGCATAACCCTCCAGATGTCCGGCACGGAAGCGCCGATCGAACGTCTCCAGCGAGCCGTCGAGCTCCAGCCGCACCACGCCGCTCGGCACTCCGACCGGCACGAGCTGCGCCCACACCCGCGCTGGTACGATCAGGCAGGCGACAAAACCGAGGCGCCGCACGCAATGCCCCACAGTCCCTCCCCAGAGAAGCCAGCCAGCGTCAAACACCCGTCATCGGCAAGGCTGGCAACTTCGCTGTTTACGACCGCCTTTGCCAGCAGGCCCACGGTGATCGCTTCGGCGCCGGGCCGGGTCAATCTGATCGGGGAACATACCGATTACAACGGCGGTCCCGTGCTGCCCGTCGCGGTCGAGCGCCGCACTGCCGTGGCCGCGCGAGCGGCGGACCGGTGGCTCCTGGTTTCCGACGCCGAGCCTGGTGTCCTGGACGTCGTGATCGACGCGCCGATGCCCCGGGGGTGGACCGACTACGTCGTCGCCGTAGTTCGCGAGCTGCGTTCGCTCGGCGCGGCGCCGGCCGGGGCGGAGATCGCCGTGGCCACGACGCTTCCGATCGGTGCCGGCCTCTCCTCATCGGCCGCCCTGACCGTCGCCCTGGCAAAGGCGCTGAGCCTGTTGGCCGGCCGGCGACTCTCGCCGGCCCAGGTGGTGGAGGTAGCGTTTCGAGCGGAGTATCACCAGGTGGGCGTGCGCTGCGGCCGGATGGACCAGACCGTCGCGGCGCATGGCGAGCCGCGCACCGCGCTCCTGTTCGATGCGGCCACCGGCGCACTGCGGCGCGTGCCATTCCCGGGGCGGCTCTGGGTCATTGAAACCGGCGTCTCCCACCAGCTCACCGGCGGCGCCCTCAACCAGCGGCGCCGGGAATGCGAGGAAGCGCTGGCCTTCTGCCGCGAGTGGCGGCCTGCACTCCAGCACCTCGCGCAGCTCTCGCCATCGGACCTGCCCGAGATGGAACGGCGACTACCGCCGCCACTAGTGCCGCGGGTTCGCCATGTGGTCACCGAGACCGCACGTACCCGTCTCGCCGCCAACGCGCTGGCCACTCGCGACCTGAGTCGGTTGGGCCAGCTGTTGGTGCAGAGCCACGGTTCGCTGCGGGACGATTATGAGTCCACCAGCTCGGAAGCGGATTTCATCGTGGATTGCGCCCTGGAGCACGGGGCGTATGGCGCGCGTCTCACTGGAGCGGGTTGGGGTGGCGCCGTCGTGCTGCTCGCTCCCCAGGAACGGGAGGCCCGGATCGTGGCTGAAATCGGGGGCGACTTCGCGGCGCGCTTCGGGCGCCATCCGTCGATGTGGAGCACGCGGGCGTCCGGCGGCGTCCGGCGGGAGACGGTTCCGGCGTAGCGCGGTATATTCCCCTCGCCGATGGGCTCCGGTGGCGAAATGGCAAACGCTGCGGACTTAAAATCCGCTGGGAGATATCCCTTGTGGGTTCGATTCCCACCCGGAGCATTCTGAGCTACTGCGGCGGCACC
>Ga0307312_10000028_pt1 | contig 46333 bp, 47 predicted proteins | sample ER_DNA_202_FD_194489 | JGI IMG/M metagenome (GOLD analysis project Ga0307312, IMG submission 194489) | Bulk soil microbial communities from the East River watershed near Crested Butte, Colorado, United States - ER_DNA_202 | ecosystem: Environmental > Terrestrial > Soil > Floodplain | place... | reverse complement strand
TAAAACCACAGCGTGTTCGCGCGCATGCACGTCCTCCAGACCACCCCTGAGCAGCATGATCTCGGGCTGGAGATCGTCCGCGACCAGCTGCTGCCCTGGCTCCGGGACAGCTCGGGCTTCCGCGGCCTGATCAGGCTCGCGAGCCCAAGCGCCGGGAAGACGCTCGTCATCACCCTCTGGGCCGACGAGGAATCCCTGCAGGCGAGCGCCGACGCCGGGAAGAAGCTGGGCGAGCTGACGACGGAGACCGTCGGCGGCACACGGCTCGCGCTCGAGGACTACGAAGTGACGCTGTTCGATGTCTCAGAGTCCTGACTTCGTCCTCGGGGACGACTTCGCCCGCGTCCTCACCGAGACGACGATGTCGCTCGTCTGCGTCCTGGGCGAGGACGGAAGGATCCTGTTCTTCAACGAGGCCTGCGAGCGCCTGACCGGCTTCACCCGCAACGAGGTGCTCGGGCGCGATGCCCGCGAGCTCGTCATCCCTCCCGAGGAAGCCGAGGCTTTCGGCGAGGTGCTTGCGTACATCTGGAAGACCGGCCTCGCGAGCCCTCAGGTCGGGCACTGGCTGGCGAAAGACGGAGCACGGAAGCTCGTTGCCTGGTCGAACAAGCTCATGCCAGGACAGGACGGCGCACCCTCGATCCTCGTGACGGCCGGAATCGATCTGAGCGCGCCCCCGAAAGGCGTCTCGGACGAGGTCGCCTTCGAATTCGATCTCGAGGCGAAGCTCCACGAGGTCGGGCGCCTCGCGCAAGAACAGCGTGCGCTTCGTCGAGTCGCCACCCTCGTCGCATCGGAAACGAGCCCCGAGCGCGTCTTCACCGCCGTCTCGGAGGAATGCGCCCGCGTGCTCGAGGTGGATGCGTCCGCTGTCTTTCGCTACGAGGGAGACGACACGGCGACGATCGTGGGACGACACAGCCGCTCAGGAGATAACGACGCGTTCACCCTCGGCCTGCGCCTTCCCGCCGACGAGAACACCGGCATCGGCCGCGTGCTGCAGACCGGCGCGCCGGCGCGCATCCACGACTACACCAACCGAACCGGACAGACGGCGGACAACATGCGGCTCATGGGCTACCGCTCGAGCGTGTCGGCACCGATCATCGTCGCCGGCATCATGTGGGGCGCCGTCGGAATCGCGAGTGCCGAACCGCTGCCGGCCGACACGGAGGCACGGCTCGGCGCATTCTGCGAGCTCGTCTCCCTCGCCGTCGCAAGCGCGCAGGCACGCGAGGACCTGAGCGCATCCCGGGCGCGGCTCGTCAAGGCGGGCGACGTGCAACGCCGGAAGCTCGAACGCAACCTGCACGACGGCGCACAGCAGCGCCTCGTCTCACTGGCGCTGACGATCCGGCTCGCCCGCCGCCAGCTCGAGACCAACCCGGAGGCTGTTGCGGCCTCGCTCGAGGGCGCCGCGAACGAGCTCGATCTGGCACTTGCAGAGCTGCGCGAGCTCGCCCGCGGCCTGCATCCGGCTGCACTGACAGAGCAAGGACTCGGCCCCGCGATCACGGCGGCCGTGCAGAAACTCCCGATCGAGGTCGACATCTCCGTCCCGGATGTCCGGCTGCCGGAGAACATCGAGGCGACGGTGTACTACATCGTCCTCGAAGCACTCACGAATGTCGCAAGGCACGCCGAGGCGACGCAGGCGAAGGTGACGATCCAGCTGGACGACCACGTTCTGCGCTTCGAGATTACGGACGACGGTCGCGGTGGTGCAGATCCCGCCAGCGGTACCGGAATCCTAGGCCTGCGCGATCGCGCGGAGGCAGTGGGCGGCACGCTGTTCGTGATCAGCCCGCCGGGCAAGGGCACGGTGGTGACCGCGCAGCTCCCGCTCAGGCCCGCCTGACCGGGATGCTCTGGCTGAATCTGAAGACGTTCTGAGGGTCGTACTTGCGCTTGACCGCGATCAGACGGTCGAGATTCGTTCCGTAGTACGCGCGACCCCACTTCGGCAGGTCGGGGTCGATGTAGTTCTGATACGCGAACGGCGAGACGTGGGGGCGCATCGCCGCGTGGAAGCTCTTCAGCCAGCGCAGGTTCGGCTCGGCCGCGGCCGCGGCATCCCAGTACGCGAGGTACTGCATCGAGAACAGCGCATCGCGATGGACGAAAGCGGTGGCACCCTTCTTCACGCGGTTGATCGCGCCGCCGTACGAGTCGAGCAGGATGATCCCCGAGCCGCTCCCCGTGCTGATGCGCGCCTCGATCTGGTGGAGCATCGTGTCGATCCCAGCCGAGGTCAGTGGGACGTTCGCGAAGCTCGACTTCCCTTTGAACGTCGAGCGGCCGAGGTTCCCCTGCGGTGGCAGGTGGCACTCCGCAAGCGTTCCGCCGCAGCCGGCCCACATCTCCTGTGCATCCAGGTAGCTGCGCGACGTCACCGTGAAGCGCGTCGGTGTCCCTGCGGCCGCAAGCGGCTTCAGCAGCTCACGGAGACTGTCGGCGCTCCCGAAGAACTGCCCGGCCGACGTGATGTGCGCACGACCGCCCGCGGCGGCGTTCAGGTTCAGCACCGAGAAGAGGCCGTCGGGTGCGTGCGGCGCGAGCTTCTGCCAGGCCTGGACGACGCTCTTCGCATCCGACCAGGGCCACTCGAGGGAGTACGTCGCCACCTGCCCGACCGGATGCGTACGGAAGACGAGGCGTGTGACGATGCCGAAGTTGCCGCCGCCTCCGCCGCGAAGCGCCCAGTAGAGATCGGAGTGCTCGTGCGCATTGGCCACGACGGCGCTCCCGTCCGCGAGCACGACGGTCGCCTCGAGCAGGTTGTCGCAGGTCAGGCCGAACTTGCGCGAGGCGAGACCGACGCCGCCTCCGAGGGTGAGGCCTGCGATGCCAACGGTCGGGCAGGAACCGGCGGGGACCGTTCGTCCGTGTCGCCACAGGCCGGCGTAGACGTCGATCAGGCGTGCGCCGGCACCGACGATCGCACGGCCGCGAGCGTCGAGCGCCACGCCCTTCAACCGTGACACGTCGACGATCACGCCTGACGACGAGGTGGAGTAGCCGCCGTAGCTGTGTCCACCCGAGCGCGGCACGATCCGGACTGCGTGCTTCCTCGCCCAGCGCACCGTGCGCTGCACGTCCTCACGGGACTGGCAGAAGACGACGGCGCGCGGCTTGATCCCGTCGAAGCGCGTGTCGTAGAGGAGCCGCGCCTGGTCGTACCCGGACGCCCCGCGAACGATGACGTCACCGCGGAGAGTGTTGCCGAGCTCGTCGAAGATCCCTGTCTTCGGAGCGGCGGCGGCGAGTTCGGCGAGGCATCCTGCGAAGGGAAGCCCACCGACGACAAGGGCGGCACGGCCGCCCCGCGAGAGCAGTTCCAACCGCGTGATGTGCTCCACGCGGCCGAATGTAGCGGGAGGGTGTTAAGACCGGTGGACGCCCATCGTGATCGTCGCGACATAGACGCCTGCGCTCGTCTTGCGCAGGCTCACCTGTGAGCGCTTGCCGCCGTTTCGGTAGATCGAGTCGTTCGCGTTACGCGTCGTCCGATTCGGGCGATTGGTGTACGGAGCCTTCCTGTAGACGGCGTCCGTGACCGAGTCGGGGAAGTAGAGCTGACCCGTGTGCACGACATTGCCGCCGAGGTGCACCTTCACGTGGATGTGCACGGTGCGGCCCTGGTACCAGCCCGGGTACACCGTACGAAAGAGTGCAAGCCCCTTCGCGCTCGTCCTCTGGACGCCCCGCATGAACGTGCGGCTGGCCGCCCCTTGCCCGAACCCCGAGTAGGCACCGGCGGCATCGGCGTGCCAGATGTCGACGGCCGCACCTTTGATCGGCTTGCAGGTGGAGGCGTTGACGACGAACGCGCGGAGCAGCAGCGGGGTTCCGGGCCTGCCCTCAGTGATGTTGCGGCGCACAGCTTCATTCGCGATGTAGTACGGACCTTCCGTCTGCTCTGGAGCGAGCACGCAGGCGACCTCGCCCGAGGCAACGGCGGCGGGGCCCGAGCCTTCGGACGAGCGTGCGTCGATTCCGGCAGCGCCGAGCGCCGTCGCGAGCACGCCGCCGATTCTCACGAGCGAGGTGCGACGGGTGAGCTTCTGATCAGTCATCGGGAAAACCTCCGGTTGCCAGCATCGTGATCTCGGTCACAGGCCGCAGCAAATCAGGCCAGCCTGAAAGAGGGCTGAGAGGTGCGTAAGAGCTTTCTAAGAACGGTGGGTCGAGTGAGTACGGCTAACCGCACCAGGGACTCACCGGCAAACCGACTTTCGCAGCCTGCTCACCTGCAGGCATGCTGAAGTCATGTTCGCAACAGAGGCAGGACTGGTCGGACTGAAGCGCGTCACGAGCGTCGACGACGCACGCGGCTGGGGGGACGTCCTCGGGGAGCTCCCACTATTCGCTCGCTTCGGGAGACGCCGGCTGCGTGAGCTCGTCAAGCTCGGCCGCTTCGCTGAGTACGCACCCGGCGAGGTGGTCATCGCTGCGGGTCAGCCTGCCGACTTTTTCTACGTGATCTTGAGCGGCGAGGCGAAGGTTCTCGCCAGGCGCGGGGGACGCCCACTCCGGGTCGGCGACTACTTCGGCGAGCTGGCGCTGCTCGACTCGGAGCCGCGGTCGGCGTCCGTGGTCGCAGCCGGCCAGTTGCACGTGATCAAGTTCCCGCGTCGCGTCCTGCGCGAGATCGTTGAACGCGATCCGGAGATTGCGCTCGGGATGATGACGGTGCTCGCGAGGCGGATCCGACGGCTCGAACGAGCCGCCCGCCCGGTTTCCGGCCTGACCTAACTCCGGTCCGTGAGCGGTGGGCCGTGCGTCTCGATGAAGGAGAGCACCCTGGCCCAGGCATCCTCGGAGGCGGCGGCGAACTCGTCCTGCTTACGGTCGAAGAAGCTGTGCGGTGCGCCTTCGTAGGTGACGACCTCGTGCTCGACGCCCGCATCGGCGAGCGCCCGCTCGAAGGCAGCGTTGTCCTCGGCGGTGATGTTCTGGTCGGCGCCCGCCTGGAGCGCAAGAATTGGAGCCTCCAGCTCTCCGGCTCGCTGGATTGGCCCCGGTGTCCCGTCCCGCCCTTCACCCGGCCGGCCGTAGAAACCGATCGCGCCAGCAAGCCCGTGGCCGGACGCCGCCGCGAGCCAGGAGTTCCGGCCGCCGAAGCAGAAGCCGAGCGTAAAGATCGTCGTTGCTCCCTTGGAGCGGAGGTATTCCACGGCGGCGCCGACGTCGGCCTGCACGCCTTCAGGCGTGGTCTGGCCGACGTGCTCCATGTAGTCCCAGTCGTCGTCACGCTTCGCCACCCCGGCGGTACGGCCGAAGTAATCGAACGCGACAGCGGCGAGGCCACGCTCCGCCAGGCGAAGGGCGACCTCCTCGTAGAAGCGGTAGAGGCCGCGGACGTCCGGGAGAATCACGACACCGACGGTCGTCGGGTCCTCCGGCGTCGCGGCGAACGCGGCGAAGCGGTTCCCGTCACGTGTGTCGAGGATGAGGTCCTCGTGCGAGACGGCGGCGCCCCGGATGACCGGGATCGGCGGAACCGAGTCGAGCTCGAAGCACACGGCCGCGGAGACTAGCTCAAGGCCCGATGTGAAATTCGGCCGGGCCGGATGACGCACCAGACACGGCGCCGGATCAGCACGCCCGCCCGCGGCACGTAGCGCCGCTACGCACCGCGAACGACCGCACTGCCCGGCTTGGTCTGGAGCGCCCCCGACGTCGGCCCAATTTCACATCAACCCTTTAGCGAATGCGGCGGGTGAGGCCGCTGGCGGCACGCACGACGTCGAGCTCGTTCGACGCGTTCACGACGAACTCGATCCGGCTGCCGCGGTCTGCAGGCCGAAGCTTGTAGCTGAGCCGGTGACCGACGGTCTTCCCGCTCCAGCAAGAGGCTCGGCAGCGAATCCAGCTATAGGTGAACGCAAGTCCCGTCCCGGACCACGAGCCCGGGCTTCCCTTGAGGGTCGCGCCCGCGACAGGTCGACCGGAGATGCTGGGCCGCGACTCGCTGTGTGGAGGCGCGAGCACGAGTGCCGTCGGCACCGAGGTCGCCGTGCCGACTCCCGGCGCGGTCAAGACGACGCGCAGCTGAGCCCCACCGTCCACGGCCTGGACCACGTACGTGCGTCCACCGGCCGCCGGCTCACACCCGCCCTGCCGGCAGCGCTCCCAGCGGTAGTCGACCTGAATGCCTGCACCGGACCAGATGCCACTCGAGGCGGTGAGCGTCGAGCCGATTCCGGGGAAGCCTTCGATCGAGGGTTCGAGCCGTGGCGGCGGCTGACCGAGAGCCTCTAGCGCAGCGAACGCATCGACGCTCCCGAAGCGCACGCCGGCGACTGCATGCGCGGTTTGCTCGAGCGCAGTCTCGATCTGCGAAACGGACGCATACGGAGCGTGCGCCCGCAACAGCGCGACGATCCCTGCCACGACCGGCGTCGAGCCCGACGTCCCGCAGCCGACGCCGAAGCCACCGCCGAGCACCGTCGTGGGCATACAGGCGGGCGCGGCGAACTTGACCCACTCACCGCGACTCGAATAGTTCGCGAGCTCGCCCGACTCGACGGTCGCGGCGACGGAGAAGGTGTCGGGATAGGCGGCCGGGTACTCGGGCACGGTCGAGAACTCGTTTCCCGCCGCGGCGACGACGATCACGCCGGCTTCCCGTGCCCGATGAATCGCATCGTGGAGGACGCCGTTGAGACTCTCGCCGTAGAGGCTCATGTTGACGACCGCGACACCGTGCGCGACGGCGTAGTCGAGCGCCCTCGCCATCGTCGCCTTCAGTGCAAAGCCCTCGGGCCGCAGCACCCGGAGGGGCATGATCCGGCAGCTCCAGCAGGCTCCGACTGCGCCGAGCCCATTGGATCGAGCCGCGGCGATGCCCGCGACGGCGGTGCCGTGACCCACGAGGTCGGTCGTGTCGGCGTTCTCGTCGACGAAGTTCCAGCCTGGATCGACGGCGCCGGCAAGGTCGGGGTGGGTGGCGTCGACCCCCGAGTCCATGATCGCGATCACGACGCCCGGCGAGCCGCTGGTCACCTCCCAGGCCGAAGGCAGATTCGCCGCCTGGTACGCCCAGCTCGCCGTCAGCGGGTCAGCGGGCAGTGCGGCCTTGGCGCCGCCCGCAGTCGCCGCCGCGACGGCGACCGCGAGCAACAGCATCCGGAAGGCCACGAACAGCAGTATAGGAACCGCTACTCCGGCCATCGAAGACGCCAGCCAGCCGCAATTCCGAGTGGGGCTAGCCGCACTGCCACGGCGAAGCGGCGTGCGTAGCCTCGAAGACATGAACTCGGTAGCCCTTCACCGCCTCCCCTCGCTCCGCAGCCTCGCCGCGACTCCTCACCGCGGTCTCGTGGAGCTGGCGACGATCTTCGGTCTCTACAGCGTCTACGAGGTCGTGCGCGGGCAGGGCCATGCGACCCTCGCAGGCGCGCGAGCCCACACCGACGCAATCGTCGCTCTCGAGCGGCACCTCCACGTGTTCGGAGAGCGCGCGGTGCAGCGCGCGGCCCACGCGGTGCCCGCGCTGCCGACGACACTCGGGATCGCCTACATCGCGCTGCACTTCGTGGGCACCGCCGTCTTTCTGGTCTGGCTCTTCCGGAAGCACCCCGAGCGCTTCCCGATCGTGCGGAACACGATGATCTTCGCGACGGGAGTTGCGCTCTCGATCTACGTCCTCTATCCGGTGGCGCCGCCTCGCCTGGCCGGTCTCGGCTTCGTCGACACGGTGTCGCACAACGCGAAGGTGAACCTGAGCTCCGACCTCCTCGGCAGCCTCTACAACCCGTTCGCCGCGGTGCCGAGCCTCCACTTCGGCTACGCGCTTCTCGTCGGCGTGACCGTCGGCCTGGTAGCGCGGAACCGCATCGTGCGGATGATCGGCTGGAGCTACCCGCTGGTGATGCTGCTCGTGATCGTCGGAACCGGCAACCACTTCTTCTTCGACGCAGCCGGCGGCGCGCTCGCCATCGGCATCGGCTTCGCCGCCGCTAGCTGGGTCGAGCCCGCCAGGCGCGCCAAGCGCTGGCAGCCTGAGCGGGGATCCGCCGCCGCGACGTGCTGAGCGCTTCGCGGAGAAGCGCGGCGGCGTTGTCGAAGACGCCTTCCCCGTGACCGCAGAGGATCGCCGCCGGCTCGAGTCTTCCCAGCTGCTTGCGCGGCGGCCGTAAACGCAGGAGCGGATGAACCCCGAGCCGCTCGTCGCCGGCGAGGAAGTAGTCCACCGTCCCGAGCGCATCGCCGCAGACGAGGACACGTCGCTCGGGCCACCAGAGGGCGACTTCCTTCCATCGGCGCCCCATCCGGATCGGAATGAGCTCGAACGGCGGCACGCCCGCGGTGGGTACGACGTGATGCGGCACGCCGAGACGCTTCGCCAGCTCTGCGCAGTCTCGGTTATGACGGTCGAGCAGCTGCAGGACCCCGGCCGGCTCGCCGGCGGCCCGGATCCGATCCTCCACGCCGTCGCGGAGGAGCGGATCGATCACCCAGACGCGGTCGGCGACAACGAGAGCGTGCGAACAGCGCGCCATGAACTCGTCGACGACCCAACCAAAGCCGCCGTCGAACTCGTCGCAGAACCGGATCTTCAGCGCTGCCACATCGCGGCCCACGTCTCGTAGCTCGGAAAGTCCTTCGCGTGGGCAACGCCGAGCAGCTCGTCGACATCGAATGGAATCCGGCGGAACTCGACCGACAACGACTCGGGTGACACGATCGCGTACTCGCTCCAGGGGCGAAACGGAACGGGATCGAGTGGCTCCTTGTGCTCGTAGACGAGGCCGACGCTTCCGACGCAGAACCAGAGCGTCGCGTCGAAGCGGCGCAGCCACTGCAGGTGCACGTGACCGGCGGCAACGGCGGCGGCCGCGATACCCTCGAGCACGCGATCGACTTCGTCACGGGCGGTGGACGGCAGGATCACGTCCTCGTTCGACTTCGGCGTCGCATGGCAGCAGAGGATCCGCTCGACCTCGACCGTCGGCTGGAAGCCGCGGAGGAACTCGAGCCCGTCCGCGCCGAGCTGCTCGCGAGACCAGCGGGCCGTCTCGAGCAGCCGTTCCTTTCGCTCCTCGTCCTCGACCGGCTCGTTGCCGAGATCGAGAGTCAGGAGGAAGTCGTCCGAGTTCCCGAAGACGCACGGGCAGTCGAGCTCGCGCAGCAGCTCGACGCATTCGAGCGGCTGAGGCCCGCCCTGCGCGACGTCGCCCAGGCTAAAGATCAGGTCGACGTCGTGTTGCTCCAGATCGGCGAGCGCCGCGCGGAAGGCGACTGCATTGCCGTGCATGTCGGAAAGGAGTGCGACTCGCACCCCGGGGAGCTTACGGGCACACCGTAGGCCTCCAGTACCTCGGCGAGCGCTGCATCGGACACGTACAACCGCGCCGGATACGCACGCGCTGCGCGCCAGCCGGTCTGGGTCTCGACGACGCGCCCGAAGAGCGTCACCTCACCGAGCACGCGGCAGAGCGTTCGTGGTTCGTCTCGTCCACGCAGGTACGTGAGCGCATCGACCGGATCGTGCACCGCATGGAAACCGCACGTGCACGAGAGCTCAGGAGCCTCGTGCGGGTGCTCCTCGGCACAGTTTGCGACCGCCGCGGACGAGGGCGTCCACACCGTGTCGTGGAGCACCGAGCAGAGCCGGACTCCCGCACGCGTCTCCCGGACCGTCCAGACGCGCCAGGCGCGTATACGGACGCCGCTCACTTCGCGGACAGCTTTGCCGGTCTCCATCACCGTGCTCCGGCGAATCGAACGTCGGCCGGCTGGATGACCTCGTCGACGAGCCCGTACGCGACCGCCTCTTCGGGCGTCATGAAGTGATCGCGGTCGATGTCGTTCATGACCTGCTCGAGCGGCTGCCCGGTATGGCGCGAGATGATCTCCGCCATCCGCTCGGTCATCTCGAGGATCTCCTTCGCGGCGATTTGGATGTCTGCGGGTGAGCCGCGATAGCCACCGGAGCCCTGGTGGATCATCACCTTTGCGTTCGGCAGCACGAAGCGCTTCCCGGCGGCGCCGCCGGACAGGATCATCGCGGCGGCCGACATCCCCATGCCCGTGCAGATCGTCCGCACGTCTGGCTTGACGTACTGCATCGCGTCGTAGATCGCCATGCCGGCGTAGGCCGAGCCGCCGGGCGAGTTGATGTAGAGCGAGATCTCCGCATCCGGATCTTCGGCCTCGAGGAAGAGCAGCTGCGCGGTGATGACGTTTGCGATGTTGTCCTCGACCTCCTGGCCGAGGAAGACGATGCGCTCGCGCAACAGGCGCGAGTAGATGTCGAAGGAGCGCTCGTAGCGCCCGTCCTGCTCGACGACCATCGGAATCAGCGGCATCTGTGCCTCCTGGTAATGTGCAACCGTCTGGTTGCGTCCAGTATACGCAACCCACGGGTTGCGGATTGGAGGAACCATGGAAGTCACACGCGAGATCGTCTTCCCCGAGTCACCCGACGAGGTCTGGGAGGCCCTGACCGACCCCGAGCGGCTCGAGGAGTGGTTTGCGAACGACGTCGAGCTCGATGCGCGCCCGGGCGGTGACGGCGTCTTCCGCTGGGCCGACGGCGAGGAGCGTCGTGCGACCGTACTCGTGGCGGAGCCGGGCGAGCGGCTGCTGCTCGACTGGGACGACCAGGGCGAGGTCGAGTTCACACTCGAAGAAGTCGAAGAGGGAACACGCCTTTTCGTCCGCGAGTCGACGCCCGAGTTCTCAACCGCACTCTTCCTCCGCGCCCAGGCTTTCACTCACTCGTACGCGTGAACGACCCGACGGGGCGCGTCTTCGACGCGCTCGCCGATCCCAACCGCCGGTACGTGCTCGAGGCGCTCGCCGAGCGCGAGACCGCAACGGCGACCGAGCTCGCTGCCGAGCTGCCGGTCACGCGGCAGGCGGTGGCGAAGCATCTCGCAGCGCTGAGTGAGGCCGGACTCGTCGAAGGGCGCCGCCAGGGCCGCGAGACGCTGTACGAGCTGACCCCGGGACCTCTCGGCGTCGCCATGGACTGGATGGCGAGCGTCGGCGCGGACTGGGACGCGCGCCTCGCCGCGCTGCGCAAGCACCTGCGAAACCGCCGCCCGTAGACTCGCCGGATGGAACGCCGTCCGCTCGGCGGGACCGATGTCGAGGTCTCGCGGATCATCCTCGGCTGCGGCAACTTCGGCGGCATCGGCTCGGCGCCCGAGTTCTTCGGTCAGGGCGAGAGCGAGGAAGAAGCGTTCCGGATCATGGACGCCGCCTGGGAGCTCGGCATCACGACGTTCGACACGGCGGACGCGTACGGCGGCGGCCGCAGCGAGACGATGGTCGGCAAGTGGATTGCAAGCCGCGGCGTTAGCCCGGGCCTGATCACCAAGACGTTCAACCCGATGGAAGCCGGAGCCGACCAGGGGCTCGCGCGCACGCGGATGACACGACAGCTCGAGTCGAGCCTCGAGCGACTCGGCGTGGACCGCGTCGACGTCTATCTGGCGCACGAGTTCGACCCGGACGTACCGGAGAACGAACTCGTGGGAACGTACAAAGGACTTGTCGCCATCAGCCTGATCAGGGCGTGGGGCGTAAGCAACTTCGATGCCGGGCAGCTTCGCTCGCTGCTGGAAACGGGAACACCCGCCGTCGTGCAGAACTCCTACTCGCTGCTGGACCGTGTCGACGAGCGCGGCGTTGTCGAGCTGTGCGCCGCGTTCGGGATCTCGTACACGCCGTTCAGCCCGCTTGCCGGAGGCTGGCTCACCGGGAAGTACAAACGTGACGCGCCGGTGCCCGAAGGGTCGCGGATGGCGATGCGCCCCGGCCCGTACGAACATCTGCGCAGCGAGGAGACCTTCGCCGCGCTCGACCGCTTCGCACAGGTCGCGGCACAGCGCGGCGTCGATCCCGCGACGCTTGCCATCGCGTGGCTCCTTGCTCAGCCGCACGTGACCGCCGTCGTGGTGGGCCCGCGGCGTCCGGATCAGCTCGAGCCTGCACTGACCGCTCTCGAGCATCGGCTTTCGCAGTCGGAGGCCGAGGAGCTGGCTGCGATCTTCGGATGACGATCGGCTTCCGGCGTCTCGCGGAAATCGATCTACCGCTGCTGCACGAGTGGCTGCAACGCGAGCACGTTCGGTTCTGGTGGAGGGACCGTGAGAGCTACGACGCCGTGGTTCAGCACTACCTGCCCGCGATCGAGGGCAGTGACCCGACCGACCTGTATCTGATCCTCGTCGACGATCGGCCCGCCGGCTTCATCCAGACCTACCTCGTGTCGGACTACTCCGACTACCAGGCCCTCGTGGGCGTCGAAGAGGGTGTTGCGGGCGTCGACCTCTTCCTCGCGGATCCGGAGCAGACCGGGAAAGGACTGGGATCGAGAGTGATCGCGCAGTTCGTGCGTGACGTCGTGTTCGTGGCACCGCAGACGCACGCCTGCATCGCCGACCCCGACGCGGAGAACCAGGGATCGCTTCGTGCGTTCGAGAAGGCGGGCTTCACACGCGTGCGCGACTTCGTCGATCCGACTGACGACAACCGTCTGCATACGCTGATCCGGATCGAACGCTAGGGCGACAGCCGCTCGACGACCCAGTCGCCGTTCGAGCGCCGGTAGCGCAGGCGGTCGTGCATGCGGTCGTCGCGGTGCTGCCAGAACTCGTAGGTCTCCGGCACGAGCCTGTACCCGCCCCAGTGCTCGGGCCGTCGCAGATCGTCTCCCTCGTGCTCACGGGCCAACGCCTCCACCCGCTCGTCGAGCTCCGCTCGCGTCGACAGGACCGAGCTCTGTTCGGATGCCGTCGCAGCGAGCTGTGCTCCACGCGGACGGGTGGCGAAGTACGCATCGGATTCCTGCCCTGCGACCCGTTCGACCGGGCCCTCGACTCTCACCTGCCGGCCAAGCTCCTGCCAGTGGAAGAGCAGCGCTCCGCGCGGGTTCGAGTCCAGCTCGGTCGCCTTCCTGCTCGCATAGCCGGTGAAGAAGACAAAGCCGCGCTCGTCGGCTCCTTTCAGGAGGACCATTCGTACGGACGGGGCACCGTCGCCGGTGGCGGTCGCCAGCGCCATCGCCTCCGCGGGCCGGCTTTCGGCGGAGCCCGCCTCCACGAACCAGCTCCGGAACTGCTGCAGGGGGTCTGCGGCGAGGTCTGACTTCCGCAGCTCGGGCACGGCGGCCAGCCTATTTGACAAGTCAGAGAGTAAGTGTAGACTTACGGTAAGTCATGGCTTACGCACAGGCACTGCAGGCACTCGGCGATCCCACTCGGAGAGCGGTGCTCGAAGAGCTCCGGGACGGCCCGCGAGCCGTCGGCGAGCTCGCCGCACGGCTTCCGGTGAGCCGGCCTGCCGTGTCCCAGCACCTCCGGGTCCTGAAGGAGGCGGGTCTGGTGACCGAGCGACAGAACGGGACGCGGCGTCTGTACCGCGTCGAACCCGACGGTCTGGCCGAGCTGCGCGAATACCTCGAAGGTTTCTGGGAAGAGGCGCTCGCCAACTTCAAGGCCGCGGCCGAGAAAGAGGAAGGGAGGAAGAAGTGACCGTGACAGCGACAGAGACGATCCGTAAGGAGATCTTCGTCGACGCGGCACCCGAGACTGCGTTCCGCGTCTTCACCGAGCAGGTCTCGGATTGGTGGCCGCTCGACAGGTACGGCATCTACCTCGAGGAGGCCGAGACGGTCCGCTTCGAGGACCGCGACGGTTGGCGCCTGATCGAGCGGGCAAAGGACGGCCGCGAGAACGTGTGGGGCGAGGTGCTCGAGTACGAGGTCGCAAGCCGCGTGCGGTTCACCTGGCACCCGGGCCGCGACATCGGCGACGAGCCGACCGAGATCGAGGTGACGTTCACGGCCGACAAGGACGGCACGATCGTCGTCCTCGAGCACAGCGGCTGGGAGAGCCTCTCGGCCGAGCGGCGCGAGGGTCGCGTGGGCTACGACAACGGCTGGCCCGGCGTGCTCGAGCGCTTCAAGCAGACCGCAGAGGGCTAGCGACTAAGGCGTCGCTTGTCGATGCCGCACAAAGGCCGCAGAGGCTTTGCCTCTGCGGCCGTCTCACCCACGCTCTAGGTATCAGCGCGACACGAAGCGGCGAGCGTTATCGAAACAGATCTCGCTCTTCGGGGATCACGAGGTCGTGGGCGATGCCGTCGCCTGCGACCTCGAGTCCCCGGACGATCGCGACCGGAATGCCGTCGACCTTGCCCATCACGAGCTCGGCGGCGCTGGCGATCTCGTCGGCGACGGCGATCTGCGTCGCATGCAACTCGTAGCCGACCCGGTCGCGCGTACCGCGCAGGTCGCGCATCACCTCGAGGCCGGACGCACCGAGCGCGACGTCGATCGTCCCCTGGCGCCACGGTCGCCCGAACGAGTCCGTGATCAGCACCGCGACGGTCTTGCCGGTGAGGCTGCGGAGTCGCTCGCGGATTCGGGCCGCAGATGCATCGGGATCGACCGGCAGGAGGACGAGCATGCCGGGCGCGGGAGCGTTCGACGAGTCGACACCTGCCGAGGCGCAGATGAACCCGTGCGTCGTCTCGGCGATCACGAGCGGCGGGCGCACGCGCACCACACGCGCGGCCTCGCGCAGGATCACCTCGATCCGGCGCGGGTCGTCGTCGTCGCCGGCGATTTCGATCGCTTCGGCGGACGGCTCGATGGCTGCGAGCTCGATCACGCGGCCCTCTGACTTCGAGACGATCTTCTGCGCCAGCACGACGACGTCCCCGTCCTCCAGTTCGATCCTGGTCGTGATCAGCTCGGCGAGGTCGTCGCCCGCCTCGATCTCGGGCAGGTCCGCAACCGGGATGATGCGCAGCTCGCCGGTCAGGGGAGACCCGTGAGCCGGATGCCGGCGTGCGCCTTGTAGCGCTTGTTCACGTTCAGGATCACCGCTGTCATGCCCTCGAGCGCCCGCGAGTTCTCGAGCGGGCCGACGTCAATGGCACGTTCGGCCACGCGGCCGGCGAGCTCCAGCGAGAGCTCCTTGGCCCGGTCGTCGCCACCGCAGACGAGTGCGTCGCCCGGGTCGCCCTCGACGAGGTTCGCCGCCGCGAACGACTGCAATCCCGACGCGACGGGGCCACGCACGATCCTCGCCACCTCCTCCGCGAGCGAGCCCTGGTGTCTGCCCGGAAGAACGCCTTCAGCCGTGAAGCGCAGGTCGCTCGCGACGCAGAGCACCGGCGTCGTTCCGATCGCGCCCGCCAGCTCGTTCGCCGTCGCGAGTGTCGCATCGGACTTGACCGCGAGCACGACGAGGTCGGCGCCGGCGACGATGTCGGCGTTTGGGCCTCCCGTGACGCCGAGCTCCTCGGCGGTCGCCTGGGCGCGCTCTGCATCGCGCGAGCCGACGAGCACCTCGTCCTTGCCGATCTCGTGGAGTCGTTTTGCGAGAGCTCGCCCGAAGGCGCCGGTGCCGCCGACGATCGCGACTCTCACGCGAATGCCACCGCGTCGAGCGCCGCTTCGGCGAGCCGCTTGCGCGCGGCCGGATCGTGCATCAACGTCCGCGCGACGACCGGCCGCACACCGAGTTGCGAGACGGCTTCGGCATCCGCAGCGTCTTCCTCGTCGAGCACAAGGGCGTCGATCAAGCCGGGATAGCACTGCGCAACGTGGGCGGCGGTCGTGCCACCCTGCAGACGCTGCAGCATCGCCGCCGCCGGTCCCTTGACCGCACGCCCGCCGATCAAGGGGCTCACCGCAACGCACGGCACGCGGCGTCGTTCGAGCGCCGCCCTGATCCGTTCGACGGCGAGGATGGGGCCGATCGAAACGAACGGGTTGCTGGGCGCGATCAGGATCAGGTCTGCGTCATGGAGTGCCTCGAGCACCCCGGGCGCAGGTCGCGCCGCGGTCGCGCCCTCGAAGCGCGCGCGGTCGACCGGATCACGGTGTGCGCGCGCCACGAACCACTCCTGGAAGGAGAAGCTGCCGTTCGGCGTGTCGAGCCACGTGCGGACGTCGTCATCCGTGGCGGGAAGGATCGTCGTGTCGACACCGAGCGCTGCGGAAAGCCGTGCAGTCACTGCGGAGAGCGGCACGCCGATGCGCAACGCATTCGTGCGCACGACGTGCAGCCCGATGTCGCGGTCGCCGAGGCGGAACCACGATTCGCCGCCGAGCTCCTCGACGGTCGCAAGCGCGTTCCACGTCTCGTCGGCCCTCCCCCACCCCCGTTCCTCGTCCGAGACTCCGGCGAGCGCATAGAGAACGCTGTCGAGATCGGGTGAGATCGAAAGCCCGAGGACTTCGAGATCGTCGCCGACGTTGACGATCGCGGTGACTGCCGCAGGATCGATCGCGTCGACGATTCCGCGGAGGAAGCGCGCGCCGCCGACGCCACCGGTGAGGACGACGACCTTCACGCGCGCGCCAACGTTTCGAGATAACCGCGCGTGTTCTTGCCGACGCGGTCGCGCACGCGCTCGAGATCGTCCCAGGTGTCGACGTCGTCACGCAGCCCGGGCAGGTCGAGCTGAACGGCGGCAAGGTGTTCCTGGAATCGCGCCGCACTGCCCGGCCCGTACAGCGGCTCGAAGTCGGCGACGTCGCGCAGCGCAAGTGCGTTCGTCGTCCCGTCCGCTGCGGCGACGATCGCGGGCGCGGCAGCAGTCAGCTCCTCGAGCTCGGCGCCCGTGGCGCACGGGAGATCGGAATTGACGATCGTCACCGGGCCGCGAAGCCCTGCCAAAGCATCGGCGACGGCCGCTCCCTGACCGCCCGGGCCGTCGACGACGAGCGCCTCGGCCGCGAGCTCGCTGACCGCGTCGGTCACGTCGGACAGCATCGCAAGCGCGAGCTTCGGGTCGCCGAGCCGGGACTTGCCGCCTATGCGATAAGGAATGACGAACGCCGCCACGCGGCAAGACTAACCAGCCATGCCCACCCCTCCGGACAACGCGACCATCGCCGAACGGCTCGAAGCCTTCGCTGCTCTGCTCGACCTGTCGGGCGCAAGCTTCTACACCTCCCGGGCGTACCGTCGCGCGGCCGAGACGATCCGCTCGATGCAGGCCCCGGTCGCAGAGCTCGTCGCGGCCGATCGCATCCAGGAGCTGAGCGGGATCGGCCCGGGGATCGCGGGACGTCTGCGCGAGCTCGTCGAGACCGGGAGGATCGCGGAGCTCGACGAGCTCGAACGCGAAGTGCAGCCCGAGCTCGTCGGGCTGGGCCGCTTTCTCGGGGTCACGCCGAAGCGGATGGTCGAGATCGGCCGGGCACTCGAGATCTCGACTGCGGAGGAGTTCAGGACGGCGGCTCGTGCAGGGCGGCTGACGTCCGTGCCCGGCATCGGGCCACAGACGGAGCAGCGGCTGCTTGCCGCCCTCGACCGGGAGGGCAAGCCGCAGCCGAAGAAGGGCTTGACACTGAACAGAGCGCGGGCCCTGCTCGAGGAAATCGCGACGACGCTCGGAGGCGAGGTGGCCGGCGATCCGCGCCGCTGGGCTGATGCCTCGTTCGACTTCGCCGTCGTCTGCTCCGCGGCGGACCCTCAACCGGTGCTCGACAAGTTCGAGCACCTCCCGTCCATCGTGTCGGTGCTCGAGCGTGAGCCGCGCCGGGCCGTCGGAGTGACGGTCGAAGGCGTGCCCGTCGAGCTGGTCGTCGCCGAGCCTGCTCGATTCGGCACCGAGCTGCTGGTCGCCACGGGTACGCGCACGTACATCGAAGGCCTCGGCGAGCTTCCGGCTGCTCCCGACGAGGAGTCCGTGTACGCAGCGCTCGGCATTCCGTGGTGTCCGCCCGAGCTGCGGGAGGCGCCGTTTCGCGGCGAGCCGCCGCTCTTGCTTACACGCGACGACATTCGCGGAGACCTCCACATGCACTCGACCTGGTCGGACGGCAAGGCGACGATCCTCGAGATGGCGACGGCTGCGAGGGAGCTGGGTTACGAGTACGTGGCGATCTGCGACCACACGCCGAACGTGCGCGTCGTTCCCGGGCTCGACGCGGACGATCTACGGCGGCAAGGCGAGGAGATCGCGGCGGTGAACGAAGAGCTCGCACCGTTTCGCGTGCTCCGCGGCACCGAGGTGGACATTCGCGCCGACGGGACGCTTGATCTGCCCGACGACGTGCTCGCCGAGCTCGACTGGGTGCAGCTGAGCCTGCACGCAGGGCAGCGCCAGGGACGGGAGGAGCTGACCCGGAAGGTGACGGAGGCGATGCAGCACCCCGCCGTCCGTGCGCTCAGTCACCCGAAGGGACGGATCATCAACCACCGACCGCCGAACGAGCTCGATCTCGAGCGGACCTTCGAGGTTGCGCTGGAGACGGGCGTCGCGCTCGAGACGAACGGGCTGCCCGACCGGCTCGACCTGTCGGGACCGGAGATCAAGCAGGCGATCGAGGCCGGCGTACCGATCGTCGTCTCCACGGATGCGCACTCCGTGCGCGGCCTCGAGAACATGCGGCTCGCGGTGCACACCGCACGTCGCGGTTGGGCGACGGCGGCGAACGTCGTCAACACGCGGCCGCTGTCCGAAGTGCTCAGGCGGCGCTGACTACTTCGTACAGAACTCGGGCCCGCGAATGGGGCGCACGGTGCCGCCGTACAGGTTGACCGCGCCGCGCACGTCGTCCGTGCGCAGCAGGCGGCAGATCCATTTGCCCGCGGGGGCGGCAGGGCAATATTCGGGGTGGCCGTCGACGAGGTAGGAGTTCATGGTGGCGCAGTAGCGGTCCTCGTGATCGAGCCCGAGGACGTGTCCGAGCTCGTGGGCGACGACGAGCGTCATCGTGTAGCGGTCCTGGCCGTTCCGGATTCCGACCTGCGCGCCGAGGAAGCGTCCGTTCGTCCGCTGGACGTTCGCGTCTCCTGCGACCTTGAACCAGCGGATCCCGAGCAGCACCTTCGCGTCGCGCCGCGAGCTCTTGACGAACTGGACTCGAGCACCGCTCGTGTTCCATGCGTAGGCGGCGGTGTCGACGGCCCAGTTGTAGGCGGGAACCTCGTTGTAGTACGGGATCGTTCGCGTCGGCCAGCGTCCTCCCTCGAGCCGGTAGGCGCCGGCAGTGGAGGGCAGGGCGGAGGCCACGATCGCAACGCCGAGAATCGCCGCAAGTCTCACGTTCATCGCTCCTCGTTTCGGCATGGGAGACTCGTGCCTTGAAGGTTCTCGCCACGCGGAGGTACCCCGGCCCGGCGTTCGACGAGCTGGGAGACGTGGAGGTTCGCGCCCTCGCGGAGCTCCAATCGGCGCGGCCGGACGTGGAGGCACTGCTCGTCGCGAACGAGCCGGTGCCCATGGATCTCCTGCCCGAGCTGAAGCTGGTGGCGAACTTCGGCGTGGGCTACGACCGGCTCGGGATCGAGGAGCTTCGCCGCCGGGGCATCGCCGTGACCAATACGCCGGGAGTGCTCTCGGCGGCGACCGCAGATCTGACGCTTGCTTTGATCCTTGCCGTACGGCGGCGAGTCGTGGAAGGTGACGCGCGTGTTCGTCGTGGCGAGTGGCGCGGATCGTGGGCCGACGGTTTCCTGGCGGAGGAGCTCACCGGCTCGACTCTCGGCATCATCGGGCTCGGCCGTATCGGGCAGGCGGTCGCCCGGCGCGCTCAGGGATTCGAGCTGCATGTTCTGTATACGCAGAGAACACGTGCGGAGACGGACCTCGGCGAGTTTCGAGAGCTCGACGAGTTGCTCGCAGAGTCTGACCTCGTCACCATCCATGCTCCTCTGACGCCGGAGACGCACGGGCTGTTCGACGCGCGGCGCCTGGCGTTGCTGCGTGACGGTGCTGCGGTCGTCAACACGGCACGCGGGGAGATCGTGGACGAGTCGGCGCTCACCGCCGAGCTCGTGTCTGGGCGTCTGCGCGCGGGGCTCGACGTCTTTGCGCACGAGCCTCACGTCCCCGAGGAATTGCTCGAACTACCGAACGTCGTCCTGACGCCGCATCTCGGCAGCGCGACGCGACAAACACGCGAGGCCATGACCCGTCTCGTCGTCGACAACGTGCTCGCGCTCGAGCGGGGCGAGCCGCTGGTGTCGCCCGTGGTCTAACCGAGCGCGGCGCCCGGTCCGCTGGACGTCCACTCCGCCAGCTCGAACCAGTGCGTCGCACGCAGCGCTTCCGCTACCTGCGGGTCGGTGTGCGCCGCGTAGAAGACGTGGCGCTCGAGGTCGCAGCAGATCGCGACCGAGGCGAGCACGACGTCCGGGATCTCCATCAGCGCCTCGCCGGGGAGCCTCGCCTCCGCGACCGTGTAGTGCTTGAACTGCAGGTCGGGCGCGTACTCCATCAGCTTCGGCCAATCGGGACAGGTGCGCGAGCTCACGTTGGAATCCTTTCTGCCTGCGCTCCGATCTCCTCCCCGGTCCAGCGACCGTCCATGCGCACGACCCCGCGTTCGTCGCCGGCCGGATAGACGACGAACGTGAGCGCTTCGTCGAGCCAGTGGTAGAGCCGCTCGCCGCTCTCGTCTGTCAGCCCGAGTCGTAGCTTGAAGCGTCCGTCAGCCAGCGGAAGCTGGTCGACCTCGAAGCGGGCGCCGAGCTCGGTCGTCGCCTCGTCCCAGCCGAGGTCACCCGTCGAACGGCCGGAGCCCGTGACGAGCAGGCCGGACGAGTCGCGCAGCTCGAGTGAGAGGCGCGGCGCCGGTAGCGGGCGAGCGGCGGTGATGCGCAGGCGCAGCGTGAGGTGCTCGCCTGCGAGGAACTGTGTGCGTGCGGCGCCGTCCGGGCCGATCAGCTCGACCGCTTCGATGCGCGCTTCGCCGCTCCCCCATTCCTTTAGGCCCGCGCCTCGCTCGGCGGGATCGATGTCACCTGCGAGCAGCTGCCGGTACCGGACGATCGCGTCGTGGGTCGTGCCGTCGAACTCGACTCGTCCGTCGCGCAAGAGAACGGCGCGATCGCAGAGGCGCTCGACGGCGGATGCGTCGTGCGACACGAACACGATCGTGCCGCCGCGCTGCTTGAACTCGAAGATCTTGCCGAAGCACTTGCGCTGGAACTGCTCGTCGCCCACCGCGAAGACTTCGTCGAGCAAGAGCACGTCTGCATCGATGTGTGCGGCGATCGCGAACCCGAGCCGCATGTACATCCCCGACGAGTAGGTTCGCACTGGCAGGTCGATGAACTCTTCGAGGCCCGCGAACGCGACGATCTCGTCCAGCTGCTCCCGCACGTACGCGCGCGTGAGGCCGTGGATCGACCCGTTGAGGAAGACGTTCTCACGCCCGGTCAGATCGGGATGGAAGCCGGCGCCGAGCTCGAGCAGCGAGCCCACGCGTCCACCGACGTCCACGCGGCCGGAGGTGGGCTTGATGATTCCCGAGAGGAGCCGCAGTAAGGTCGTCTTGCCGGAGCCGTTGCGTCCGACGAGGCCGATGGCGCTGCCCGGCTCGACGCGGAACGAGACATCCTCGAGCGCCACGACCTGGGCCGGCTTCGACCTGCCGCGGGCGACGATTGCGTCCTTGAGCCGCCGGGCCTCCCGGGGATAGACCTTGAAGTGCCGCGAAGCGTGCTCGGTTTCGATTTCCCCTGGTCGGATCACGCTTCCGAGGGTACCGCGAGCACCCGTCGCACCAGCCCCGCGAGCACCTCGATGAACGCCGGGTCGGCGTTCGGCATCTCGATGCGGCTGAAGTTGAGCCCCAGCTCCCGCGCCTTCTCCGCGGCCTCGTGGTCGAGGTCCCAGCGGATCTCGAGGTGGTCGGCGACGAACCCGACGGGGCAGACGAGGACCTCGGTGATCCCGCGCTCGTGCAGCTCCTCGAGGTGGTCGAGGATGTCCGGCCCGAGCCAGGGCTCACCGGTCTGCGATTCGCTCTGGAACGAGAACGACCAGTCCTCGAGCCCGGCGTGCTCGGCGATCAGCCTCGACGTGTCGAGTAGCTGGTCCTTGTAGGGATCTCCGGCTTCGAGGATCCGTGCGGGCAGCGAGTGGGCGGTGAAGACCACGTGTGCCTCGGTTCCTCGGACGCGTTCGGCCAGCAGCTCGACGAACCCGGGCTCGTCGTGCCAGCTGTCGATGAAGGCCGGCTCGGCTCGACCGTCGAGAGCCTCCTCGAGCTGGGTGCGGTAGCCGGCGATCGACATCGCCGAATAGTGGGGGGCGAGCACGAGCCCGACGACCGTGTCCGCGCCGGCGGACACCGCCGCGTCCGCGGCCTCGGCGATGCGGGGCGTCCAGTGCTTCATGCCGGTGAAGACCGGTACGTCTCGGAGCTCGGCCTCGAGCGCCGCGCGCGTCTCCTCGGTGATCGCGTTCAGCGGCGAGCCCTCGTCGATGCCCAGTCTGCGGTAGCGCTCGACGAGGTCCTCGAGCAGCTCCGGCCTGATCGGCCGCCCGCCGCGGATGTCGCTGTAGTAGTCGGGAACGTCGGCAAGCCGCTCGGGCGAGCCGTACGCCATCAAGACCACGGCCTTCATCGGCAGGACGCTAGCCGACGGCTGTGAAACGAAAGTCACACTTCGGTCACCATGTCCGACACCGGGACGTGGCCGCTGTGCCGTCCCGGGACGTCGCTCTGCGTACGGGGTGCGGTGCCGGGTCCCTCAGTCGTGGCAGATCCACGACACGATGTCCGACACCCTGACGTGGCTGAGGCGGCGCTGTCCCGGGCCGCCCCGTTGTGCTCAGACCCGAGCCTCGACGGTGGCTTCGTGGACGAACTCGGTCAGACGCCCGAGAACGGCCGGGTCTGTTTCGGGTGGCACACCGTGCCCAAGGTTGAATACATGACCCGGCCGCCCTCCGGCACGCGCGAGAATAGCGCGGGTCTCGGACTCGATTCGCTCCCACGGGCCGAGCAGGAGGGCCGGGTCGAGGTTCCCCTGCACGCCCCGGTCCTCACCGACCTCCGACCAGCCACGGTCGAGCGGAATCCGCCAGTCGAGCCCGATCACGTCGCCGCCCGCCTCCGCCATCGACGACAGGAGCGTCGCCGTCCCGGTGCCGAAATGGATCGTCGGCACGTCGACTGCAGCGAGGATGCGTGCGGAGTAGGGCGCCACGAATTCCTCGTAGTCGGACGGCGACAGCGCCCCCACCCACGAGTCGAAGACCTGGATCACGTCCGCGCCGGCACGTGCCTTCGCGGCGATGTAGCGCGCGAACGTCTCCGCCAGCTTCTCCATCAAGGCGTGCCAGATGGCCGGGTCGCGATACATCAGCTTCTTCACCGTCGCGAACTCGCGGCTCGGCTTTCCCTCGATGAGATAACCGGCAACGGTGAACGGTCCGCCGCAGAATCCGATCACCGCCTGGTCGTCGCGCAGTGCCGCACGCACGAGCCGCACAGCCTCGAGAATCGTCGGCACCGACTCTTCGGGCTCCGGCACGACGAGGCGCTCCACGTCGGCCACGCTCCGCACAGGCTCGGCGATCACCGGCCCGACGTTCTCGATGAGGTCGACCTGAACCCCCATCGCAAGAACGGGAAACATGATGTCCGTGAACATCACGGCCGCGTCCACGTCGTGCCGGCGGACGGGCTGCAACGTCACCTCGGCGCAGAGCTCCGGCTCGGCGACGATCTCGAACAGCCCGTAACGCTTCCGCAGCTCGCGGTACTCGGGCAGCGAGCGGCCTGCCTGGCGCATGAACCACACCGGCGTGTGCTCCACCGGCTCACGGCGGCACGCCCTGACGAGAAGCGGCTCCACGACAACGTAGGCTAGTCGCGCACTGGAAACGGTCGGCGAGCATCACGTACCTGCCGGCCCGCTCGCGGTCCGCTGGCTCGCCTACGAGGTCGAGCCGCCGCAGGCGGGCGCGCTCAACCGTGCACGCGTCGCGCTCGAGAATGCAGGCAGCGCGCCCTGGCGCGGCCTGAACATCTCGTACCACTGGCTCGACGAACGCGGCAATCCGATCGTCTGGGACGGTCTGCGCTACGAGGTGAGCGCCGCACCCGGCGAGCGCGTCGAGCGCGAGCTCGAGCTCAGAGGCCCGATTCCGCCGGGGACGTACAAGCTTGCGTTCGATCTCGTCGACGAGCAGCGCTTCTGGCTCGCCGAGCTCGGCAACTACTCGCCCGAGCTCGACGTCGAGGTCGCACCGCGCGACGCGACCGAAGCGCGGGCGCATCTTCCTCCCGAGGCGAATCTCGCTCCCGACTGGGAAGAGCGGGTGTACGCGGCGCACACGGAGGGCTACGCCGCTGTGGGCGGGTCGATCGAAACACGACGGCCGCCCGACGAGCTCGAACCGTACGGCCCTGGCGGCGGGCGCAATCCAGCGTTCGCGCATCCGCTCGTCCTGCCGTCACTGCTGCCCCCGCTCGAGCCGAACACAGAGGTGGCCGGGCTACCGGCGTGGCAGCCCGAGGGCGACGAGCCGTGGATCTATGACGCGAGAATCAGACTTCGACTGCGATCTGGTCGTCGACGCGGTTGAACACGTAAGCCCCGAGCGCAAGCGCCACGACCGCGGCGACGACGGTGTAGACGCTGTCGCCGAGCCCGGGCAGGCGGCCGTAGAAGAGCGGATCGCGGAGCGCTTCGATCGGTGGTGCCAGCGGGTTCCCCCAATGGATCAGATCGACGACCCAGTCGCGCCGCGCGATCTGCGGATCGTTCAGCGGATAGAGAATCGGCGTCAGGAAGAAGAGTGGCAGCAGCAGCGCTGAGACGAGAAACTCGATGTCGCGGAACAACACGTTCAGCGCGGCGAGCGCGAGCGCGATCCCGGACGTGATCGCGACGATTGCGAGCCCGAGTGGCAGCGCGAGCCATTCGGTTGCACGGACGCGGGGCAGCAACGCGAAGTTGACGACGAGCAGGACGACGAGCATCACCACGAAGCTGATCAGGTGCGTCGCGACGACCGAGAGCGGCACGAGCTGTCGCGGAAAGCGCGTCTTGCGAATGAGGTTCGCGTTGTCGAGCATCGACCGGGAGGCGGATTGCACCGACGTCGCGAAGAAGATCCAGGCCGAGAGCCCCACGAGCAGGAAGAGGGCGTAGTGGCCCCCTGAACCGAATCCCGTCTTCCAGAGCACCGAGAACACCAGGAGGTAGACGGCCATCAACAGAACGGGGTTCGCCAGGGTCCAGGCCACGCCCAGGAGCGAGCCCCGGTACTTCGCTTGGACGTCCCGGCGGAAGAGGTTCCCGAACAGCTCCCGGTAGCGGACGAGATCCCCGTAGACCGTCGTCATCGGCGCGCCCTAGTCTAGAGGTGGGATCACATGGCGCTTACAGCCCTTCGTTACGCTTCTGCTCCGTGAAGGTGCTCGCGGCGATCGCTGCATTGCCCGCCGCGGCCGCGGCCATTTGGCTGCTGCTTCACACACCGTTGGCGACCCGGCTCGGGGCAACGCCGCGCGAGGATCGCTGGCACGAGCGAACAACGCCGGCGCTCGGCGGCATCGGCATCTTCGCCGGGATCCTGACGGGGTTCTGGGTCGCAGTCGCGGTCGGCGCGGCGCCTGCGAGCCGCGAGCTCGTGGCGATCCTCGGAGGGTGCGCCATCCTCTTCGTGGCGGGTCTCCTCGACGATCTCTTCTCGCTCGGCCCCATCCCGAAGCTCGCCGCGCAGATCGCAGCAGCGTGCCTCGTGATCTTCAACGGGCTCACCATCTCCGGCCTGATCTCGAACGACTTCCTCGCGGGTGTCGTCGCTCTCGTCTGGCTCGTCGGGATGACGAATGCCTTCAACCTGCTCGACAATATGGACGGCCTTGCAGCGACTCTGGCCGCGATCGCCGCCGTGTTCTTCGCCATCGACGCGGTCGAGGTGCACAAGAGCCACGGCGTCCTGGCACTGTCGCTCGCACTCGCGCTCGCATGCGCGGGTTTCCTCCCGTTCAATCTGCGCTACGGCAAGTCGGCCGCGGTCTTCATGGGCGACTCCGGCAGTCAGGTGCTCGGCTTCCTGCTCGCAGCGCTCGGCTTGACGGCGAGCTGGAAGGTCGCCGGTACGACGGTCGCCACCCTCCTCCTGCCGATTCTCATCCTCGCCGTCCCGATCCTGGACACGACGCTCGTCACCGTCGTGCGGCTGCTCGACGGCCGGCCGGTGTACCAGGGCGGACGCGATCACACGTCGCACCGTCTCGTGTACCACGGCCTCTCCGAGAAGCGTGCGGTCGTCTTGCTCGCCGTCATCTCGGCAGCGCTCGGAACGACGAGCCTGTTCTACAGCGTGCTCGACAACGCCTGGGTGACCCTGATCGGCGTGCTCCTGACCTTCGCCTTGCTCGTCCAGTTCGCGAGCGTCCTCTCGGACGTCGAACGCAGCCCGGGTTTCGTCGCCGACCGCGGTTGGTTGCGGACCTTCGTCGCGAACCCACGCAGGCTCGTCGAGTCGCTCGTCGACTTCGCGCTGATCACCGCCTCGTTCGCCCTGGCGTACTACCTGCGACTCCAGGGCAGCGGTGTCGCCTACCAGCGGCATATCTTGGCCGTCTCGATCGCGGTCGTGGTCGCCGCTCGCTATCTGGCGTTCATTCCGTTCGGGCTCTACCGCGGAGTCTGGCGCTACGCCGGCGCACGCGATGCAGCGAGCATCGTCGCCGCAGTTGTCGTCTCGGAGGTCGTCGCGTACCTCATCCTCGACGCGACGCAGACCTGGGGACCATTCCCGCGGAGCGTATTCATCATCGACGCGCTCATCTGCACCGTCCTGATCGGCGCCTCCCGCTTCTGGGAGCGTGCCTTCGTGCGCGGCGTCTCGTCGCTCACCGGCCGTGCCAAGCGCCACCGGACCCTGATCGTGGGGGCAGGCCGAGGTGGGCGAAGTCTCCTGCGCGAGCTGCGTGAGACACCCGGCGAGCAGGTCGTCGGCTTCGTCGACGACGATCCGCGGCTCTCCCGGCGCCGGCTGCAGGGCGTCCCCGTGCTGGGCGACACCAGCGAGATCGAGCAGATTCTCTCGAAGGCCCGCCCGGACACCGTGCTCGTCACGATTCCCGACGCTCCGCGCGAGCGACTCGGGCTCGTGGTCGACGCCTGCGCTTTGGCCCAGCTGCCGTGCCGCTTCGTCCGGCGCCACACGGACCTCGACCCCGACATCGCACTCCGCGCTACCGTCGACTGATCCGCCGATGGCCGTCGTGACCGCGCGCACAGCGCCAGCCGAACAGACGCTGGTCGACCGTTTTCTGGCCGCGGTGCCGCTGCTGAGCATCTTCCTCTGGCTCGCGATCGTTTTCGTGATCGAGGCCTGGGCTCACAAGACACCGTGGCTCTTCGGCGATGAGCTCCAGTTGACGCAGTTGTCCCGGTCGATCGCCGATACGGGTCATGCGGCTCGGCGCGGCGCGCCGTACTCCTTCACCACGCTCTGGAGCTACGTGCTCGCACCCGCGTGGCTGATCGACAACCTCCACGCCGCGTACGCGGCCGTGAAGTACCTGACGGTGATCGTGATGACCGCCACCGTCTTCCCCGCCTACGGGATCGCACGCCTCGTCGTCGGGCGCCGCCCAGCGCTCTTCGTCGCCACGGCGTCTGCGGCGATACCCGCGGTCGCCTACTCCTCGATGATCGTCGAAGAGCCGTTCGCGTACTTCTTCTCGACACTCGCGCTCTTCCTGATCCTGCGCGCGTTCGTGACGCCGTCGCGCTGGTGGATCGGCGGTGCCGTGCTCGCCTCGCTGGTCGCTCCACTCGTGCGCGGTGAGCTCGCCGTGATCCCGGCTGTCTTCCTGCTCACGGGCTCGTTCCTCGTCTGGCGGTCCGAGTACTTCACTGCCTGGCGCAAGAGCTGGGGCCGCTGGGACTGGGTCGGCTTCGTGACGCTGGTGGTCGGTGCAGTCGTGATCGTCAGCGCCGTCCTCGGACACCGTTCGCTCGAGTGGAACTATTCGACCCGGCTCTACAAGGACCGGATGCTCGATCTCGGCCTCAACGCCGCTGGTGCATTGACGATCGGGCTCGGCGTTCTGCCCGTCGTTGCAGGTCTTGCTTCTCTCTGGCGCGCGCAGGGCGAGCGGGTGACGCGCGAGCTCCGGACCTTCCGCAGCGTCCTGCTCGCGGCCATCATCGGGTTCGGGCTGTACACGGCGGTCAAGGCGACGTACGTCTCGATCACCTTCGCGACGTACACCTACGAGCGGAACCTCATCTACCTCGCTCCGCTGCTCTTCACCGGCACGGCACTCTGGCTGGAACGCAGGCGGCTGCATCCAATCGCGCTCGCAGCATCTGCGGCCTTCGTCCTCGTGCTCATCCTGACCACGCCGTACGAGATGGGCCAGGATCTCTCGTACAACGCGCCGGGGCTTGCGATCCTCCAGCAGGGGAACCGCTATCTCCAGTTCGACCCGACCGCCGCGAAGATCGGCCTCGTCGCGCTGCTCTGCTTCTCGGTCGCACTTCTGCTCGCGCCTCGCTTCGTCGGCCGCGGCACCAAGTGGCTCATGGTCGCGGTTGCCGCGGCAGTCGTCGCCTGGAATCTGACCGCCGAGCTCTCCTTCGCCTCGGCGTCGAACCGCACCTCAGACCGCTTCGTCGAGAACATTCGCGCACCGTTCACGTGGGTCGACGATGCGACCGGCGGCGCATCGACGCTCTACCTCGGCCAGCAGATGTCCGATCAGAACGGCGAGTGGCTGCTCGAGTTCTGGAACCGCTCGATCAAAGCCGTGTGGAGCCTCGACGGAACCGCGCAGGGGCCGGGCCCCTTCCTCACACCCGATCAAGGCGCCTCCAACGGAGCCCTTTCGCACGACCCCGGCTATCCGTACGTCGTCGAGGAACAGGGCATCGAGGTCGTCGGCAAGACGGTCGCGACGCACCTGCACCGTGCCGGCGGTGGGCTCGAGCCATGGCGGCTCGTGAAGATCACGCCGCCACTCCGGCTGCGAGGCTCGGTCACCGGCGTCTACTCCGACGGCTGGATGAGCTCGTTCAGCGCCTACACCCGCTATTCGACTGAGGGGAACAAGGCCGGACGGATTCGCGTGATCGTCTCCAGAGCCCCGTGGGGCGGGACGAACGTGACGGGACATGTGACCGTGGCGATCGGGCCGATGGTGGTGGGCGACGACAAGCAACCTCACCTCGGGAAGACAACGGAAGTGAAGCGATTCGACATCCACAGCAGCGAAGTTAAACCCGTCGTCCTGAAGGCGCCGGGACCGCGCTTCCGGGTCGAGGTGACGATCACGCCGACCTTCGTGCCGCACGACCTCGATCCGGCGTCGGGCGACCGGCGCAAGCTCGGAGCGAAGGTGAGCTACATCTTCCTACCGCCGCGGAACGCAGCGCACAAGTAGCTGAACCGCAGCGCGAGGATGGCCCTCGCGACCGGTCCCATCTGCTCGAGAGCACGCAGTGCGCTCAGCGCCGGCTTCGGCAAGGAATGGTTCTGCGGTGAGAAGAACGGCCGTAACGCGAGCTTGTCGAAGCCGGCCGCCTGCAGGTCGGCGCGCACGTCCGCGATGCGGTACTGCCTCGGGTTCAGGTCAAAGACGAACTTTCGCTCGGTGTAGCCGGCGACGCGACGGAAGAAGGCAGCGCGGTCGTCCGCGTAGTAGATGGCACGAAAGCAGGTCGTGGCCGTGACCGGCTCGGCCGGCTCGTAGTCGTTGAGGTTACCGAGAGTCAGGTTCCGGCCCCGCCGTCTGCCCGCCTCGACCATCTCGGGGCTCCCATCGAGGCCCGCGTACGGAATCCCCGGCAGGTAGTCGGCCAGGGCTCCGTCCCCACACGCGAGATCGAGAAGGGTGTCTCCCGGGCGAAGCGCGGGGCCGAGGGCGAGGATCACCTCGCCACGACGACTGAGGTACTTCGCCGCGTCGGCGTATGCGTCCTGCGACCAGTGCTCAGCCTTGGGGCCGTATTTCTCGGTCGTCATCGCAGCGCGAAGAGGCGCTCCGGATGCTTGCGCAGGAAGCGCACCATCGCGTGGAGATGCCAGAGGTTGCGCCTCGTGAAGAAGTGTTTGTCGATCACCGCCTGGTACTCATGGTGGACGACCGCGTCCGGGACCCACCAGCGCTCCCAGCCGGCCTTCATCGCGCGGTAGCTGAGATCGATGTCCTCGACGTACAGCTTGTAGCCGGCATCCCAGCCGCCGATCTCGTCCAGCATCGTGCGACGCATGAGCAGAAACGCGCCGAGCATCGTGTCCACACGCAGCGGCTCGTCGGCCGGCGCGTCGAGGAGGTAGTGGCGCCGCTGCCAGCGAAGCGGCGGAAACAGCGAGCGCAACGGCGTGCGCCGCACGATCGTCCCGCCCACCGTCGGGAAGCTTCGCCGTGAGGCTTGCAGCGTCCCGTCCGGATTGATCATCTTGGGGCCGGCGATGCCGCAACGCGAATGCGCATCCGCGAAGGTGACGAGCCCGCCGATGCAATCAGGCTCGGGCACCGCATCGGGATTCGAGATGACGATGTACTCGCCGTTGGTCGCGGCGATGCCCTTGTTCACGTTCGCGGAGAAGCCCAGGGCACGCTCGTTCTCAACTACGCGCACGTCGTCCGGCAGGTCCGCCGGCCGGCTGTCCGGACCGTTAGCCACGACGACGAGCTCGTCGACCTGTGCGTGCAATGCAGGCAGGGACATGCCGAGCAACTCGGCCTCCCCCTGGCCGGTCACGACGAAGACACCGGAGACCTTCACGCGGCGAGCACCGCGCGATAGACGTCGGCGGTAATGCGCGCCGTCTCTCGCCAGGAAAATGCCTTCGCCCGAAGGAGCCCTGCCGCCGAGAGCCGGTCGCGGTCGGCGAGCGCCCGTCGGATCCCGTCGGCGAGATCGTCCGTGAAGATCGCGGCGTCGCCGGCGACTTCCTGCATCGCGGGCTCCGGCGCAGCGACAACGGGCGTCCCGCACGCCATCGCCTCGACGACGGGAAGGCCGAAGCCCTCGTAGCGCGACGGGAATACGAGACAGGCCGCACGCTGGTACAGCTCGACGAGCTCGGCTTGCGGGACGTACCCGCGCACGTCTGCGCCGCGCCGGGCGAGCTCGGCGGCGAGCTCCTCGTCCTTCTTCGGGCCGACGACGACGAGCTTGCGGCCGACGGCGTTCGCGGCGTCGATCGCGGCGAGCGGTTGTTTGCGCGGCTCGATCGCGCTGACGAAGAGGAGGAAGGAGTCGTGCTCAGTTGCTGGGCGATATGCCGGATCGGGCGCGAGCGGCGTGACCGTCACCTTGCTCGCGGGCGTGCCGTAGAGCTCGATCAGATCGTTCTTTGTGCGTTCCGAGATCGCGAGCACGTGGTCTGCCTTGCGCACGGCGCGGCGGACGAAGACCTTGAAGGTCGCGAGATCCCAGAAGCCGAAGACGCTCGGATCCCGCTCCCACGATAGGTCTTGCACCGTGACGACCGCGGGGGCCGGGCAGCTGAGCGGCAGTGCGTGGATGAAGTGTGCGACCGCCGGGCGGAGCCGCCGCAGCAGGCGCGGCAGGGTCACCGCCATGCGCAACTCCTGCGAGCGGGCGGGCAGATGGATCGCCTCGACGCCGTCGGGGACGAGAGCAGGATCGCGGGTCACGGCCGCGATTCGCAGATCGTCCGCCACGCTCGGCAGCTCACGAAGCAGTTGCGTGACGTAGGTCTCGTCGCCGGTGCGTCGCCGGCCGAGCACGTCCGCGTCGACGAGCACCAGCGGCTTGTCGCTCATGCCGCGGCCTCTCGGTACACCTGCACGGTCGCAGCTGCCACGGCGTCCCAGCGAAACTGACTGGCGCGCTCGAGCCCTCGCGCAACGAGCTCATCACGATCCGTCGCCGCGCGTTCGATGCCCGCGGCGATCTCGGCGGAGTCTCGAGCGTCGACCAGCACCGCGGCGCCGTCGGCCACCTCTTCCATCGCGGTGCCTCGCGTCGTCACGACCGGCGCGCCGCAGGCCATAGCCTCGAGCACGGGGATCCCAAAACCTTCGTAGAGCGACGGGTAGGCGACGCACGCCGCGCCGCGGTAGAGGCGCGCCAATTCCTTGTCGCTCACCTCGCCGAGCCAACGCACGCCGTTGCCGCCAACCTCGACGCCGCCCCAACCGCGGGCGCCGACGACTCGCAGCTCTCTCTTGGTCCGCTGCACAGCCTCGACCAGGCGCTCGAGGTTCTTGCGCGGCTCGAGCGTCCCGACGGCGAGAACGTAGTCGCCTTCCTCCGCTTCGCCAACGTGCGTGAACTCGTGGCCGACCGCGTTCGGCACGACGCGGATCTTCTCGGCGGGCACGCGCAGCAGTTCGATCAGCTCGTGCCGCGTGAACTCCGACACCGCGATTACCCGCTGAGCCGTTGCGAGCACGCGCGGGACGACTCGAGGGCTGTATGCGCGCGTCCAGCGGTTGAAGGCCTCGGGATGCCGAAAGACCGCGAGGTCGTGGACCGTCACGACCAGCGGAACACGGGAGCGCGTCGGGCCGCGATAGGTCGGGCAGTGAAGGACGTCGGCAGTGTCTTCGCGCCCGAGCAGAAACGGGTACCAGACTGCGTCACGCGCCAGTGTCGAGGCGCGGTCACTCCGCCCGAACGATCGCGTCGTCAGCGCGACGTCGTCCCGGCCTCGGAGCTCGCGCATCAAGCTGTCGAGATATCTCGCCGTGCCCGCACGTGTCTGAACGAGCGGAGAAACGTCGATCGCTACGCGCATCACAGCGCGTCAGCGTAGCTCTGCAGGTGAATCCGTCCCGTTTCCAGCCAGCTGAAGCGCCGGGCCTGATCGAGCCCTCTCGTCACGAGCTCGTCGCGATCGGAAAGGGCACGGCGGATTCCCTCCGCGAACTCCTCGGGGCTGTCGGGATCGGCGCGCACCGCCGCGTCTCCGCACGCCTCGTCGAGCGACGGGTGCGAGGACACGACGCAGGGGACACCGCAGGCCATCGCCTCGATGACCGGCATGCCGAAACCTTCGAACCGCGAGGGGTACGCGAACACGGCGGCACCGCGGTAGAGAGCGGCCAGCTCGTCGTCCGTCGGGTAGCCGAGTCCTTGGTGACCGAGAGCAGCAAACGCGAGCTCGTCTGCGAGCAGCCGGACTGCGAGCTCGACGACGCTGCGGTTCTTGCGCCAGTCTTCGGTCGCGGTGGTGAAGACATACGGCCGTCCGTGGTCGTGGCGCTCACCGTGCGGCCGGAACCGGTCGTCGACGCCGGGATACGCGACATGAACTCGCTCGAGCGGAAGGCCAAGCCGGTCGATGGCGTCGTTCGCCGTGTAGCTCGAGTTGACGAAGACGACGTCGCAGTTCGCCGCCTCTCGCGCGGTGGCAGAGTGCATGCTCACGGTGCGCGGATGCAGGTGTTCCGGAAAACGCAGCGGCCCGAGGTCGTGGATCATCGTCGCGCGCAGACCGGAACGCTGAGGCGGCACCATCCAGTCGGTGAAGTGCATGACGTCGAAGTCGCCGAGGAACTTCTCCGCGGGCGGGCGCCCGAGGGCACCCCACGCGCGCCGGGTCGCGTGCGCGAACGGGACGGTGAAGAAGCGCTTCTCGACCGGCAGGCCATCGAGCGTCTCGTCGAGCAAGCCGCGCCCGCGGATGCTCGCGGGACCGAACGCGACGATCTCGCGTTCCGGGCCCGGTGCCTCGAGCATCCCCTTCAGCGCTCCCAGGATGTAGTTGCCGACGCCCGTTCGCGGATGCGAGAGCGGCGTGACGTCGTAGGCGATCCTCACGGAGCGGAGTACTGAAAGGCGAGGAAGTGCACGCCGAGGACGCGCGGGTCGGCGGGCCCGGGAACAGCGGTCGGGCTCACCGTGAACACGGCACGACACACTCCGCCGCGCGGACGAAGCGGCACGGTCAGGCTGGCAGCGTCGTTGGAGCGGAACGTCACGCTCCTGCCCTCCGCCCGGACGGTCTGCGGCCCGCTGAGCAGATTCTGATCGCGCAGCATTTGCGCGGTCACGCTGCCGCCGGTACACCGCAGCCGCGTGTACGTCACGCGTTTCCCCGACCACGTGTCGTTCGGATAGAGGCCGCGGACGCGGTAGCCGATCCGGACCAGTCCGTCCGTGCGCCGCAGAGCCATCCCTTTGCGTTCGTCGCGGGCGACGATGTCGCCGGCGATCGGCACCGCTTCCTCGGCTAGGACGTACGCGTGACGAACCGGGTCTCCGTTTGCGAGCAGGACGCCGTCGCTTCGCTCTGTCACCTTTGTCTCGGGCAGGCCGCCCATCGAGGGCTGCCGAAGATCGTAGACCTGCCCGATACTCCGGTTGAAGAACTCGTTCTCCCAGAGCGTGTTCGGGTGGTGAGTCGGATCCTTGCCCGAGAAGACGAAGGCGACATCGGCGTTACGGCCTACGGCGGCATCGACCCAGTCCCGATCGGGTGTCGCGATGCCCTCGTAGAGCGCGCCGATCGACGCCTTGGGGAAGCTGTGGTCGAAACGCTCGATTCGCTCGGTTGCGAAGGCGAACCAGAGCAGGACGACACCCGGTAAGACGAGTGCGTAACGCGGTGACAGCGTCAGGAACAGGATGCCGAGCACAACCCCGGCGACTCCGACCACGACCGCGATCGTGTCGAGCCCGACGACGGCCTCGTGCAGCCACCAGAGCGGCAGCAAAGCAAGCGTGTCCGACTCGGCCGACGCGTCGATCAGCCGCTGATACGGAAGGCCCGCGGGAAGTGCCGCCGCGACGACGGCGGCGATTGCAGCGACACGTGATGGGCGGGGAAGCCCACGCTCGATCCACGCGAGTAGCGCGATCAGGAACAGGGGTGCGACGTAGAAGAGGTTGCGCTCCTGGATCCGCGGCGAGAGCGCCGAGGCGAACGCTCCGACCTCGAGGAGAAGCCACGCGATCAGCGGCAGTGCGGCGGCAAGAAAGACACGAAGGGGCCGGTCGAGCGACCGGCCGACAATGGCGAGCAACAACAGCGCCGCGAAAGGAACGATCCCGAGATAGAGATCGAGCTCGGCCAGGTGGTACAGCACCCACTTCAAGACCTGACCGGGCCTATAGGTCGCGTGACCCGTCACGCTGTAGCTGCCGAGGACGTCGTACGGCGAGTGTCCACGGGCGAGCTGCACGACGAGCACGGCGACGACTGCGACGAGAAGCGCACCGTAGAGAGCCTTGAAGTCGGCGAGCATGCGGACGCGGCGGCGATCGAGCCACGTCAGCAGCAACGGCGCCGTCGCGACGGCGGGGATCAGGACGATTGCTTGAGAGCGCGTCAGGAAGGCGAGCAGGCAGAGCGCGAGCAGGACGAGCTGGCGTTGAATGGTCGGTCGTTCGAGTGCGAGGACGAGCGCAAGCGCGACACAGGCGAAGAGCGGATAGAAGACCGTCTCCGTCATGAGCGTTCCGGTGTACATCAGCGACGGCACGGCGACCGCTAGCAGCGCTGCGAGCAGAGACGGAATCGGAGCGATCACACGGCGGGCGAGGAAGTAGACGGGAATCGCCGTCAGCGACATCAGCACGGAGCCGATCGTCTTCGCCGCCGCGTAGGCGTCGGGGACGGAGCCGAACAGCTTCCAGGCGGGTGCGATCAGCAATGGGTAGACGGCGCCGTACGCACCGTGATGCACGTCGCGGATCAGGAAGTGGCCGGTATCGGCAAAGCTCTTCGCGAGCTCCGAGTAGATGAGCTCATCGACCATGATCCACGGCGCGACGACTCTGCGCGACAGTCCGTATCGGAAGACCGAGGACACCACGACGAGCGCCGTGAGCCAGGCCCAGACCGGCACGCGTGCAAGGAGATTCGCGCCGCGCGAAGGCGCCGGTTGCTGCGCGGGCCGGCCGTTGCGCGCGAGCCCGACCTCGTCCAGCTGACCCGCGAGGTCGGCGGCGAACGGCGTCCCGGGCTCGATGCCGATCTCGGCCGCAGCTTGCGCGACCTCCGCGACGACGGCGTCGGCAACCCTCGTCCCTCCTGCGGCGTCCTCGAGCGCGGCCGCGTACTCCTCGGCAACCCGGCCGAGGTCGTGCTCCCGCTCGACGTACGAACGCGCCGCGTCGCTCATCGCAAGCTGCGTCGGTTCGCTGGACGCGAGCAGCTCGAGCGCAGTTGCGATGGAGGCGACCTCGTCCTCGTCCACGGGCACTTTCAGGGCGATGTCGTCGGGCAGCTCGGCGAACCAACCGAGGTCACTGACGACGAGCGGTCGTCCGAGCGACAGCGCTCGGATTGCGCTGCCCGAGGTCTCGCCCATCGTCGGCGCCCGCAGCGAGATGCAGGCATCGCATGCAGCCATCAGCGACCAGAGGCGGTCCTCCTCGACGTACCCGATGCGTTCCACGCCGTCGGTCACCAACCGGTCGGCATCGAAGCCGGGCGAGGCGGGGCCGACCAGAAGGAGCTTCGCGTGCGGATGGCGTTCGCGTACCAGACCGAATGCCTCGATCAGCTGGGGAATGCGCTTGCTCGCATTCAGATGGCCGAAACACCCGAACAACGGACGGCCTTCGATGCCGGCCGGCTCGACGTGGGCAGGCGGCCAGGCCGGGTGCTCGACGCGCCAGACCGGGCCGTTGTAGCCGGCCTCGCGTGCGCGCTCCTCGACGTAGTGCGAGTGGACGATCAGCCCCGTTGCGTTTGCCAGCACCTCGCCGACGAGCGGAAATTCGGCCGGGCTCGTTTCCCAGGGCGGCGGCACTCGCCCGTCGAGGACTCCGTGCGCCAGCAGTCGTCCCGGAATGCCGGCGTCGCGCTCCATGGCCGCGAGATAGCCATGGCCGTCCTTACGGCCGATTGTGAGCCCGGCGACGAGATGGTGCAGGACGAAATCGTGCAGCACGACGACCCCCGGCCTCCGTCTGAGCGCATCGATGATCCAGCCGTGCGCCTCCGGATCGTTGCCGACGTGAAACAGCGCAACGTCCGCTGCGACCGGGCGGGTGCGTCCGCGCCTGACGACCTCGAGCTCGACGAGGCGGCCGAGTGCCGGCATGAGCAATGCGGAGTAATCCGCGATCCCGGACCTTTCCGGGGGCAGCGGTGAGTAATAGGCGACCTTCACGCGAGCAGGCGCGCGATCGTCTCGTCCCAGGACACGCGGCGCGCGATCTCCTTGCCGGCCTGCCCCCACGTCTTCGCGTCGTCCGGGTGTTCGCGTAGCCACGAGCACGCCTCGGCAAGCGCGTCGGCGCGCGGCTCGCAGACGATTCCCGTCCTTCGATCGGAGACGACCTCGAGCGGCCCCCCCGCATCGGTGGTCGTCACCACCGGCTTCTCGGCGAGGAACGCTTCGTATGGAACCATCCCGAAGTCCTCGTCCACCGGGGCGTAATAGACCGCGAGACAGCGTGCGTAGAGCGTTGCGAGCTCCTCCTCGTCGATTCGCCCGGTGAAGCGCGCGCGTCCGTCGAGACCGTGACGGCGAGCCACGTCCTCGAGCCGCTCGCGATCCGGCCCGTCCCCGACGATCACGCAGCGCAGCGTCGTGTCCGCGGCCAACGCGTCGAGCAGCAGCTCGTGCCGCTTGGCCCGGTCGAGCCGCCCGACCGACAGCACGAAGTCGTCGTAGCTCTCTGTTCGATAGGCGAGCTCCTGCGGCGGATGCGGCATCACCTCGGCCTCGATCCCCGTCGAACGCTGGAGGCGGTCGGCCACGTTCCGCGACGTTGCGAACACCTTCCGCGCTTCGCCGAGGGCGACGCGGTCCAGGCGTTGCACGGCCCGGCGCGTGGCACGATCCTCGGCGCTCTCGCCGAACTGTCCGAGCTCGGTGCGGTCGAGCTCGTACGCCTGGCGAAACTGGTGCAGCAGCCACACGATCTTGTTGGGATGACGAACGGCGTACGACGGAAACTTCGTCGCGATCACGAGCTCGATCGTGCGCCCGTCCGACTCGCTCAGATCGAGCAGCCGCCAGAGGAACGCCTGAGAAAGCACGCGCTCGCCGGGGTACCACTTGTAGGGAATCGTGACCAGATCCGTCTCGTGACCGCGTTCGCGCAGCTCACCGACGAGATCGTCGGCGAAGATCTCCGCTCCACCGCGCGCGAACGGCACCTGCGGCGCGCAGACCGCGATCCTCACGATCCGACCTCTAGAGGTACACGCGCGTGTTGCCGGGTCCCACCACGCCCGCCCACCAACACACTACGCACGGATGTGTGACGCGTCCGTGTCATGGACGCGACAGGTGCGTGTCTATGCATTCGCGGCCGTTCGCGCGACAAGGGCATAGTCGAGCGGCGCGAAGAGGAGCTCGTTGAGACGGCGGACATTCGCTGCGATCACGGGATCGTCCGGTTCCGTGAGGCGCTCCGCCGGCTCGTTGAGGAAGCGGATCTCGGTCTCGGCGAAGCCTGCCTGTCGCGCGAGCAATTCGAGCGTCTCGGGCACCAGCGGCTGCGCATGCGTCAGGTCGGCGAAGTAGTTGCGGAGCGCGATCGGCGACAACGGATTGATCGTCTCGGCGATCAGGACGCCGCCCGGGCGGAGCTTCGCCGCGGCGAGCCCCAACGACTGGGCGAGCGTGGGCCCGGGGAGGTGCTCGACCACCTGGCCCATGAAGATTCCGCCAAGCGACCCGTCGGGGGTGCGGCCGAGATACTCGACGAGGTCGGCCTGTTCGACGTCGAGGCCCTCGCCGCGTGCGTACGCCGCCATGTCCGCGTCCGCGTCGATCCCGCGCGCCTCGACCCCGGCCTCGCGCAGGAGGCCGAGCAGCTCGCCGCGGCCGCAGCCGATGTCGAGGACGGGCGCCGCAGCGCGGAGGTCATCGACGTAACAGCGCTGTCGCTCGCGGATCGAGTCGGTGCTGCCACGCATCCGGCTCTCGAAGGCGAAGTAATCCGGAATCGCAGCCGCCGCGGGCTGAGCAGCAACGGTGACAGGCGCGGGTGGCCCTGCGCTGCCGGCCGGAGCACGCCTCTCCAGACGCTCGAGCCGTTCCTGCAGCTCGCGCACCAGTCGCTCTGCCTGCTCGCGAGCGCCCGACGCGGCGTCGGCACGCTCGGAGAGGGCGTCGACGAGCTTCAGCACCGAGTCGTTGAAGACCCGCTGATCGGCGGCGAGCGGCTCGACGTACCAGCGCATGAGCTTGCGCAGAAACCGCTTGACCGCGCCCTTCGGCCCGCCGCCGGCCGGCCGCTCCGCCGTGACCGGCCAGAAGCGCTCGGCGAGTGCCCGCGTCGAGGCGAATTCCGCTCCCCGAGAGTCCCCCTGGACAGCACCACGTCGAAGCTCCTCGCGGAGCCGCTCGAACAGGGCGGCGACGTCGATCTCCTCCGGCGAGGAAATACCTGCAGGCGCCGGGTTTTTCGCCTCCGGCCCGGACATTCAGAGGATTGTACGGTGTGAACCTGTCAGTGGAGCGCGCGCACGTAGTGCCACGCCTGGGCGAGCCCCAGCTGCCGGATCGCCAGGAGGAGCAGCGCGTAGAGCGCGAGGCCCGCGGCCGCAGCGGGCACCGCGCCGAAAACGAGCGAGGCGCCGCCGAAGGCGAGTGCCGTCGCCGCGCCGACGAGCAACGACAGCCGGCCGAGCCCGTTCACGGTCAACCACAGCATCTTCGGCGCGAGTGAGGCCATCAGCCCGAGCACTACGAGCAGTGTGGTGACCCCCAGCGCGACGGTGACACCGGTCAGCCCCCAGAGCGAGCGCCCCACGATCGAGATTGGCACGTCGATCACGACACCTGCCAGAGCCAGAGGGATGAGCAAGCGGGTCCGGTGCATGACGAAGAGAAGCGGATACGTGATCAGGAACGCCGCGTTCCCGATCATCCACGGCGAGAGGAAGACCACGAGCCGGCCGAGCTCGTCGCCGACGTTTCCGGAGAAAGCCGGCCCGAGCACGGCGGTCACGACCCGGCCGCCGAGCAGCGCGACAAGACCGGCCGCCGCGCCGACGAACGCGAGCGAGACCCACGCCGAGTGCACGACGTGCTCTGCGGCGCTTTCCGCATCCACCCCACGACGCGTCAACGGAGCGGCCGAGATGAGGGAGAGCGAGAAGGCTGTCGTACTGACGAAGGTCGCCGCGAGCAGATAGGCGTAGGAAAGGCTCGTCACGCTGCCCTCACCGGTGCCGGCGGCGAACCTGAGCGCAATCAGGTAGAGGCCCTGGAGAGCGATCGGCACCGCCGCGCCGTAGGCAAGGCGCCAGAGCCGGTAACCCAACCTGAGCGGGACCCCGCGATGCCGCCGCAGACGGTTTCCTCGTGCGAGCAAGACGGCTAGTGGCAGACCGATCGCGATCGCACCGTTCAGAGCCAGCCCCCACGCGAGTGAGACGAGACCGTGCGAGTCGGCGGCGAGGACGAAGAAGGCAACGCCCACGATCCCGCCGATCGCGAAGCCGAGGGCGGCAGGGACGTAGCTGTCCTTCGCTGCGAGTGCGCTCGCCGCCAGCGCAGCGATCAGCTGTGCGAAAGCGGCGGGCACCAGCCACGGAAGCGCCTGGGCGGCCACGTGGGCGGACGACTCCGGCAGCCGCCCGGTGATCAATTCGCCCCAGAAGCTGGCGAACACCGCCGTCACCACCGTCGCCGGGACCGCAACGGCGAGGAAGGCAACGGCGTATGCACGGAACTCGGAACCGAGCCGCCCCTCCGCCTCGGCACGGGTGAGGTCGGGCACGACCACCATGCGGAAGGCCTGGGCACCGAGCACGAGGACCAGATAGACGCCGTAAGCGGCCATGAAGCCGTCCGTCTTGTCGTTCCGGCCGAACTTGTGCGCGAGAAAGGCACCGGCCACCGCGGCCGCAAGGCTCAGAGCTACATATGAGAGACCTGTGAAGGCGCCGCTTCGAACAGCACTCCGGCCGCGCTCCGGGCTACCCTTGGGCTGCTCGTCGGCGGGCACCGCTGCATGAAAGCAGACAAACACGACTCCACCTGGACGGATGACGCCGTCGCTGATCTGCGGCGGGACTTTGGCGAGTTCTTCTCCGGCCGCACGTGCCTCGTCACGGGCGCCGACGGTTTCATGGGCTCTCACCTCACCGAGGCGCTCGTCTCGCTCGATGCGAACGTCCATGCCTTCGTGCGCGCCACCTCGAGCGGTGCGCTGAACAACATCGCGCCGCTGCGCGAGCAGCTGAAGATCAAGTTCGCCGACCTCACCGACAAGACGTCGGTCGACTACCTCGTGAAGGAGCTGCTGGAGGCGCCCGACAAGCCCTACGTCTTCCACCTCGGCGCGCAAGCGCACGTCGGCGAGTCATGGCACCGGCCGTACGAGACCGTGATGGCGAACACGGTCGGAACGCTCAACCTCTTGCAGTCGATCGTCGACTACGGGCTCGAGCTCGAGAAGTTCGACACCGCAGGAACGTCGGAGGAGTACGGCAACCCGCGCGAGTCGGTCGCGCATCACCACGACTTCGACGAGCAAGGCGGGCTGATCCTGCACGAACGCTCGCCGATCAACCCGAAGTCGATCTATGCGACGTCCAAGGTGGCCGCGGACTTTCTCACCATGAACTACCACGACGCCTTCGGCCTGCCGGGAGTCGTGACGAGGATGTTCAACAACTACGGGCCGCGCCAGAACCCCCGCTATGTGACCGGGACGATCATCACGCAAGCTCTGATGCGCGAAACGGTCGAGCTGGGCCAACTCGATCCGCTGCGCGACTTCTGCTTCTGCACCGACGGCGTTCGCGGACACCTGATGGTCGCGGCACGCGGCATCCCCGGCGACGTCTACGTGTATGGGCAGGGCAACAACATCTCGATGCGCGACTGGGCCGACATGATCCTGCGGGTGGGGCGGGAGCAGGGGTACTGGGATGCGCGCGAGGTCGTCTCGACGGCCGACCGTTTCCGCCCCGGGGCGAGCGAAGTGATGGCGTTGCGCGTCGGCTACGAGAAGCTGAACCGCGAGACGGGCTGGGAACCGCACGTCTCCTGGGAGGACGGCGTCGCGCAGACGATCGCGTGGTATGCCGAGAACCAACCGCGCTGGATCGGCCGCGTCGACTGGCACACGCAAACCCGGGCGCCGGCGTGAAGACGCTCGTGACGGGCGGCGGCGGCTTTCTCGGCTCGCATCTCGTCGCGCGCCTCGAGACCGACGGCCATGACGTCGTCGTCGCGCGTCGCGCCGAGTACGACCTCACGCACTGGGACGAGGCAGAGCGGCTCTTCCGCGACACGCGGCCAGAGCGGGTGTTCCACCTCGCGGGCGAGGTGGGCGGCATCGGCGCGAACCGGCTCAATCCGGGACGCTTCTGGTACGCGAACCTGATGATGGGAGCGCACGTGCTCGAGCTCTCCCGGGAGCACGGCGTCGGCAAGCTCGTCATCGCCGGCACCGTCTGCGCCTATCCGAAATTCGCCCCCGTGCCGTTTCGCGAGGCCGACCTGTGGGATGGCTATCCCGAAGAGACGAACGCGCCCTACGGCGTCGCCAAGAAGTCGATCCTCGTCGGTGCCCAGGCCTATCGCGAACAGTACGGCCTCGACTCGATCTTCCTGCTGCCGGCGAACCTCTACGGACCGCGTGACAACTTCGACCTCGAGACGTCGCACGTCATTCCCGGGCTGATCCGGAAGATGCTCGACAACTCGGAGCGCGTCACGCTCTGGGGCGACGGTTCGCCGACACGGGAGTTCCTCTACGTCGACGACTGCGTCGAGGGGCTCGTGCTGGCCGCCGACCGCTACGACGGTGCCGACGCGGTCAACCTGGGTACGGGCGCAGAGATCTCGATTCGAGAGCTCGCGGAGCTGATCGCTGAGCTCACCGGCTTCGAAGGCGAGATCGAGTGGGACAGCTCGATGCCGAACGGCCAGCCGCGTCGCAGCCTCGACGCGAGCCGCGCCCGGGAGCTCTTCGGCTTCGAGGCTCGCACGCCGCTCCGCGAGGGGCTCGAGCGGACGATCGCGTGGTATCGCGAGCACGCCGGCGCGATCGCCACCGTCACTCCTTCGTGAGCTCGGACGCCGCGGTGCTGCCGTCGTCGCTCGACGCGGTCGGCCGGCGTCTGCGGCGGGCGCACGAGCTCGTGGGCTCGATCAGCCCGCGCAAAGCGCTCGCAGCTCTGATCGTCGTGCAGTGGCTCGCCGTGGCCGCGCTGGCGCTGACCGTCAAGCACAATGGCTGGCTCTATTACGCCGGCGGCGACCAGCTCTGGCACTACACCGGCGCGTATCTCCTCGCCCATGGACACCTGCCGGCGACGTTCGTGGGCTACGGCTGGTCGATCCTGCTCCTGCCGTTGGCCGCTGTCGCCGGACCGAACCTGGCTTCCGCACTGCCGGCGATCGTCCTCTTCAACACCGTCGTGTTGCTGCCGGTTGCGCTCCTCTGTGTGTACGCGATCGCGGCGCGCATCGCAGGACGCATCTTCGGCTACTTCACAGCGGCCCTCTGGATCGCGCTCCCTTACCTCGGCATCCTCTTCGTCGAGCCGGGCTACCACAAGAAGTACACGGAGCTGACGCTGCCACAGGTGTTGGGGCTCGCGTCCGTCCCCGACTTCCCGGCGATGGTGGCGCTGCTGGTGTCGGCCTACTTCTGTCTGCGCGCACTGGAAACGGCCGGCTGGATGACGCCCGTTGCCGCCGGACTCGCGGCCGGCTACTCGATCGCGATCAAGCCCTCGAACTCGATCTTCCTCGTGGCGCCGTTGCTGCTCTTCCTCGTCGAGAAACGCCGGGCTCTGCTGACGTTCGCCGCCGGGCTCGCGCCGGCGCTGGTGACGCTGGCGATCTGGAAGTACCGAGGACTGGGCGAGCTCGCTGCAGCGCCGGCCCAGGAGGTTCGCCTAGCAAGCGGCGTCGGCGGCCTGCTCGACCGCATCCACAACCCGCAGCTCAACAGCTACGCGCACTTTCGGACGGTGCTGCAGTCGTTGCGCGAGCACTTCTGGGTTGCGCGCGTGATGGAGTGGTTGCCGGTAGCGGGGACGATCGCGCTCCTCGCGCGCTCCCGCCGCGCTTTCCTGCTCGTGGGCGCCTGGTTCGCGATCTTCGTGGTGGCCAAGGCCACTTACGTTCCGGCGTCGGTCGAGGACGCGAGCTTTTGGCGCATCCTGATGCCCTCGTTCCCGGCGTACCTCCTACTCACCGCCTCCGTTGTCCTGCTCGTGCCCGGCGTGCGAGCGCGTCCTGCTCCCGAGCCCTTCACGCTGACGGGACGACGGACGACCATCGCTCTCGTCGCAGCGGTCGCAGTCTTCGCCGTCCTGCCGCTCGGGGTGATCGCCGCAACGCCCGTGTTGAAAGACAGCGGCCGTCAGGCGGTCCTCTTCGACGACAACCTGCTGCCGGTGTCCTCAGACGTCGGGCTCCAGGCAAACGCTGCCAACGGCGCCGTGCACCTGTCGTGGCACGCGCAGCATCCCGGGCCGACAAACCTCTTCTTCCGGGTACTGCGCACGAAGAGCTCGAACGACGTCGCTTGCGCCGGAACACGGGCGGCCGACCAGTGCCAGCTCTACACGGAGCCCGTTGCGGCAACGAAGAGCGGCTCGTACGACGATCAGCCCGGCCCGGGGACCTGGACGTACCGCATCGGCGTGTCGGCGAACTGGCTCGACGACCCGCGCCTCGGCGACGTCTACGTGCTGAGCCCGCCTGTCACCGTGACGATTCCGTAGTCCCCTCGCGCAACTGCTGCTCGAGCAGAGCGAGCCGCTGCGCGAGGATCGTGTTCTGATCGGAGAGCCGCGAGATGACCGTGGAGTAGTGCAGGAGCACGATCAGGATGAAGAGTGCACCGATCGCGCCGAGAATGGCCGGCGGATACGTCTCGACGCCGAACCAGCCGGCGATCGTATTGAGACCGTCGCGCCAGACCGAGAGTGCGAGCAGCACCGCACCGGTGAGCAACCAGAGCAGCGCATAGCGCTCACGCAGGCGGCGCGAGCGGATGAGCTCGAAGACCACGAGGAGCAGCAGGAAGGATGCGACCGCCGCGGCGATCGAGACGGGAAGCGGTGTCATCGGTGATGGCCCTCCTCTGGCGGAACGGCGTAGCGGCGAAACAAGCCGACGAAGATCGCGAGCAGCACCTTCGTCATGTAGTACACGGAGCGCAGAGCTGTGATCGAAGAGGCGCCGCTGGCGCGCTCGCGCATCTCGACCGGAACCTCGTGCAGGCGCAACTTGTGCTTCACGGACATCACTGTCGCCTCGACCTCTGGATAGTCGTGGGGATAGTCGGCGGCGAACAGGGCGATGCCCTTCCGGTTGACGGCGCGGAAACCCGAAGTCGTGTCGGTCACCTTCTGACGCACGACGGCGGAGACGACCGTCGCGAAGACCTTGATCCCGAGACGGCGCATGAAGGACGACTGGTAGCCAGTCCCGTGAGCAAAGCGTGACCCGACGCAGAGATCGGCCTGTCCGCTCAAAACGGGCTCAAGAATCGTCGGCAGCTGGGCCGCATCGTGCTGGCCGTCGCCGTCTACCTGCACCGCGACGTCGTAGCCACGCTCGAACGCGAACCGATAGCCGGTCTGGACCGCGCCGCCGATGCCGAGGTTGAAGGGCAGACGGAGCACGTGCGCCCCGCGATCCGCCGCGATCCCGGCTGTTCGATCCGTGGAACCGTCGTCGACCACGACGATGTCGAACCCGGGGTCGAACGCGTGGATCTCGTCGATCACTCGCCCGACGTTCCCCTCCTCGTTCAGCGCCGGGACGATGGCGATCCGCTTCAGCTCGCCTAGCTGCGCGAGCACGGCGTCGCGTGGCGGCGCAGGAACCGCCGCGAGCTCAGCCACGCGCGGCCACCGGTGTGCCGAGCCCGACGAGCTCGAGGATCTGGCGGGCGCGGTGCGCGTATGTGTGTTCGTCGAGCACACGCTCACGGGCACGTCGCCCCATCGCCTCCGCAGCGCCCGGATCGTCGAGGAGCTCGCGATACGCGGCCAGCGCCTCGTCGGGTGTCGCGACGACTCTCAGCTCGGAGCCGACGTCGAACCAGCGCTCGATTCCCTCGTGCGGGTTCGACACGATCGCCGCCCCCGAAGCAGCGAGCTCGAAGGGCCTGCACGTGGACGACGCGTAGATGGTCGCGTGCGAGCGCCGCGTGATGTTGAGGTTGATCCGCGCACGGGAGATGGCCTGAGCGAAGACGTTGAAGGGAACGTCGCCGATGACGTGCGCGCTGCCGATGTCCCCGCGAAAGTCCTTGCCGCCAAGAGCGAAGTCGATCTCCGGATCACGCCGGCTCGGCTCGCCGATCAGCGCCTGCATCCACTCACGCCTGAACTTGTCGCCGTAGCCGTAGAAAAAGACGTCGTGCTCCTTCTCGACCGGAGCAGGCTGGAACAGCTCCGGGTCGGCGGCCCAGAACACGGCCTCCGCGCGGCGGGCACCGAGCTCGCGCAAACGGTCGAGCCCGCCCTCCGAGTTGGAGAGGACGAGGTCGTACTCCGAAGGATCCGCACCGTGGTAGTAGTTGAAACCGGTGTCCATGCCGCCGAACTCCGGCAGGCTCATCGGCACGTCGCCGTCGTAAAACACGACCGGCACGTCGAAGCGCTCGCGCAGCCGCGTGGGGATTCCTCGCAGGTGCGCCATCGGCACGGTGAAGACGATCAGTGCGGCGACATCGCGCTCGCGCTCGAGGATGCGCTCGAGATGACG
>Ga0307312_10000027_pt1 | contig 46556 bp, 51 predicted proteins | sample ER_DNA_202_FD_194489 | JGI IMG/M metagenome (GOLD analysis project Ga0307312, IMG submission 194489) | Bulk soil microbial communities from the East River watershed near Crested Butte, Colorado, United States - ER_DNA_202 | ecosystem: Environmental > Terrestrial > Soil > Floodplain | place... | reverse complement strand
TTCATCCTCGGCACGGCGACGTTCTCGCTCTTCCTGATGCTGACGCTCTACATGCAGCAGGTGCTCGGCTATTCGCCGATGAAGACCGGCGTCGCGTACCTCGCGGTCGCGGGGACGGCGATCTTGACCTCGGCGGTTGCGGCCCAGCTCGTGACGCGCATCGGCGTGAAGCCGGTGCTGGTGACCGGGATGACGTCGCTCACAGCCGGTCTCGTGTACTTCACGCAGGTGTCGGTGCACGGGTCCTACCTCGGCGACCTGTTGCCCGGGTTCCTGCTGATCGCCGTCGGCCTCGGCTTCTCGTTCGTGCCGATCTCGATCGCCGCGCTGGCCGGCATCCAGCCGGCCGAGGCGGGCTTGGCATCGGGTCTCATCAACACGTCACAACAGATCGGCGGCGCGCTCGGAATCGCAGCGCTGTCGACGATCGCGACGTCGCGGACGAGTGACGCGATCGCCGGCGGCTCGTCGCAGGCATCTGCGCTCGTGAGCGGCTTCCACGGCGCGTTTGTCGCGGGCGTGATCGTCTCCGCGATCGGCATCGTGGCTACGGTCGTCTTGATTCGCCGCGACGAGCTCGAACAGAACGTCGAAGAGCTCGAGCCGGCGCTCGATCTCGCTGCCTAGAAGGGGGGTTGTTGGGGGAGCTTCTGCTCCCCCAAAGGCCTTGAACCGCTTCTAGACTGCGGCCTCGCCCATTAGGGTGCCGCTCCGCGAGTGAATACGTCGACGGCCATCGCTCTACCGCTTGCGCTCGCGTCGACGGTGCTGATCAACTTTGCGTATCTGCGCGAGCACGATGCGGTCGCAGCTCTTCCGGTTCTCAGCATGCGGCGCCCGTTGCAGTCGGCTCGCGTGCTCCTTACCGACCGCAGCTGGCTGTTCGGCTTCGCGATGGAGTCGGTCGGCTTTCTTCTCTATGTGGCGGCGCTCAGGCTGGCGTCGCTCGCTCTGGTGCAGAGCGTCGCGGCCGGAGGGATCGGCGTCCTGGCGTACGTGTCCTCGCGGTTCGCCGGGCGGCGTCTCTCACCGCGTGAGCGGAACGGCGTCCTGCTTTCCGTCCTCGGCCTCGCGGCGCTCGGGGTGTCCTTGATCGGTGGGAGTGGGCAAGGCGGAGCGGGCTCGACGGCGGCGATCCTCGTCTGGCTCGGCGCCACCGCGGGAGCGGCGGTGTTCGTCGTCACACTGGGCCGGAGGATGCTCGGAGTCGCCGTGGCCGAAGGTGTCGCGGGTGGGCTGTTCTTCTCGCTCGGAGACGTCAGCACGAAGGTCGCGACGCAGGGCGGTGCACGCATCGCCTTTGTGATCCCTCTGATTCTCGGCTACACGCTCGGGACGTGGCTCCTCCAACTCGGGTACCAGCGGGGCGCTGCGCTGACTGTCGCCGGGTTGGCGACGCTCCTGACGAATGCGGTGCCGATCGCTGCCGGCACGATCGTGCTCGACGAGCCGGTTCCGTCCGGTGTCTACGGCGCCTTGCGCATCACCGCGTTCGCCGCGGTGACGATCGGCGCAATCTTCCTTGCGCGTCCCGAGAGGAAGGCGTAGCTCAGCGACGCCGGCGGCGGCGCCCGAACGGCTGACGCTTCTTGGAGGTCCGGCCCAGCAGCTCGCTCTCCTCGAGGCTACTGCCGGCGCCGAGCACGACGCACTCGAGCGGCTTCTCCGCGACGACAACCGGCAGCCCTGTCTCCGAGCTCAACAGTTGGTCGAACCCGCGTAGCAGTGCACCGCCGCCGGCGAGCACGATCCCCCTGCTCCCGAGGTCGGCGGCGAGCTCGGGCGGTGTCGCTTCGAGCGTTCGCTTCACCGTGTCGATGATCGTCTCGACCGGCTGGGCGATTGCGGCCCGCACGTCGTTCGAATCGATCGTGTTTCGTCGGAGCAGTCCCGTCATGCGGTCGCGTCCGGCGACCTGAGTTTCCAGTGGCTCCGGCAACGGCCACGCCGCCCCGCAAGCGATCTTCGCGGCCTCGGCCGTCTCGGAACCGATGAGCAGGCGCGCATTGGCGTCGACGTGCCGAACGAGAGCTTCGTCGAGCTCGTAGCCGCCGACCTTGACCGATTCCCACACCACGATCCCGCCGAGCGCAAGCACCGCTACCTCGGTCGTGCCGCCGCCGATGTCCACGACCATCGTTCCCTGTGCCTCGGCGACGGGGAGCCCCGCTCCGATTGCGGCGGCCATCGGCTCCTCGATCAGCGAGACTCTGCGCACGCCGGCGGCAAGCGTTGCTTCCTCGACCGCGTTCCGCTCGACGTCGGTGATGCCGCTCGGCACGCAGAGGACGACATGCGAATACGACAGGCCGCCCCCGCCGCCGACACGGCGAATGAAGTAGCGCAGCATCTCGGCGGTGATGTCGAAGTCCGCGATGACACCGTGCCGGAGCGGGCGGATCGCGCGGATCGTCGCCGGCGTGCGCCCGATCATGCGGCGAGCCTCCTCGCCGACCGCGTGAACGCGCCCGGTTACGTCGTCGATCGCAACGACGGACGGCTCGAACACCGCGATGCCCTCGCCGCGGACGAACACGAGCGTGTTCGCCGTGCCGAGATCAATCGCAAGCTCACGACCTCGTTGGAAACGCCTTTGTGCCACAGACCCCGGCCCACGGTACCGGGAGGACTTACCAGGGTGCGACTGTTACCCCGCCCCATTCCTCAGGCTCTACGTCGCGGACTGACTGCGTGAGCTCCCACCGATGGCCACCCAGGTCCTCCACCACGCATGAGCGCTCACCGTACTCGTGCGTCGCTGGCTCCTCGACGACGCGCCCGCCGAAGTCACGCGCTCGTGCGAACGCTGCATCGACGTCCGGCACACGCACTTTGAGGAGATGAGTCACGACACCGGCGGTTGGCGCGACCTGATCGCCGCGAACGTCGGCGACGACGACGGCGCCGTCTGTGCCGACGCGCAGCTGAGCCCGGTGCGCGTCGCCGATGCGCACGCGTTCCTCGAACCCGAAGGCGGAGTCGAGCCATGCGACGGCCGCTCGCACATCCGGATAGATCAGCACCGCCGTAACGGTCGCGGGCGGTGCAGAGCGATTCGTCAGCACGGCCGCTAGGTTAACGGGCACCAGTCGGAAGGAGCGATCACATGGGCGAAGGAGAGAACCTGTTCGGCGAAGAGCACGTGCGGCGCTACCGCGAAACAGGGGGCGAGGTCGGCCACAAGTGGAAGCGAGGCTCGAAGACCTTGCTCTTGACGACGAAGGGCCGAAAGAGCGGCGAGCCGCGAACGAAGCCGCTCATCTACGAGCAGGACGGCGATCGTTACGTGATCGTCGCGTCGAAGGGCGGCGCGCCCGAACATCCGGATTGGTACCGGAACCTGGAGAACGATCCGAATGTTGAGCTCCAGGTGCTCGACGACGTGTTCTCGGCGCGTGCGCGCACGGCGGAGGGCGAGGAGCGCGAACGGTTGTGGCAGCTCGTCAACCAGCAGTGGCCCGATTACGAGAGCTACCAGACGAAGACCGAACGGGAGATCCCGGTCGTCGTCCTGGAGCGCGCCTAGAGACCTGAAGCGACGTGTGTGAGGGAGTCAGCGTCCCCCACACACCTCGCCAGGCGGTTCAAGCCGCGACCGCGACGGGATCGGGCCGGACGAGCACGGTCTCTGCGACCTCGACGATCTCCGTCGCCGGGATCCCTGCACGCTCAGCGTGCTCGCGGATCTTCTCGGGGCTCGAGGCTTCGTAGACACAGAAGGTGCCGAGCGTCCCGTCGGCCTCCTTGACGACATAGGAGCGGATCCAGCGGATGTCCGCCGGCATCTCCTCGTCGCCCACCTGCTTCGATCGTGCCGCCGCGGCCTGGAGATCCTCTGGCGTCCCCCAGCCGCTGGGTCTGCGAATCACGTACAGGTTCATCGGATCCTCCTTGACTAGTTAGTACGATCGTTCGTGCCGCAGAGTATACGAACGATCGTGCTATCTTGTCAAGCGACTTGGTGGAAGCAACCCGCAAGCGCCGCAGCGACGGCGAAAGAAGCCGCAAGGCGATCCTGCAAGAGGCGGCGCGGCTCGCCACGGTCGAGGGCATCAACGGGCTCTCGATCGGCCGGCTCGCCGACGCGGTCGGGATGAGCAAGAGCGGGCTCTTCGCGCACTTCGGCTCGAAGGAGGAGCTGCAGCTGGCGACGATCGAGACCGCGCACGCGCTCTTCCACGAGCTCGTGATCGAGCCCGCGCTGGTGGCGACGACGGCGCTCGGGCGTCTGCGGCAACTGATCGAGTTGTTCCTTCGGCACGTGGAGAACAAGGTCTACCCGGGTGGTTGCTTCTACGTGTCGGTAGGCGCAGAGCTCGGCGCGCAGACCGGACCGGTCCGCGACGAGGCCCTCGCGCTTTCGGCGGAGTGGATGCGGCTTGTCGTCGACACGATTCAGGAGGCGCAGACCGAAGGGAGCATCGATGCGGCGGAGGACGCCGAACAGCTCGCGTTCGATCTCACCGGCTATCTGCTCCTCGGCAACACGCAGTTCGTCGCTACCCAGGACCCGGCAGCGATAGACCGGGCACGCCACGCGGTGGAACACCGGCTCGCGGCAGCGACGACCTAACTAGAAGCTCGCGTTCGGACCTCGTTCAGGAACGGGAGCGCGTGCTGAAGAACTCTCTGACTCTGTACGAAGGCGTCGATATGACCCAGCCCCGGGAGGATGACGGCACGACCTCGCGCGATCCTCGCGGCTGCTTGCGCGCAGCCTTCGTCCTCGAGCTCGCCCGCGACGATGAGCACCGGCGCGGTGATCTGTGCGAAGAGGGGCCACGGAGACCAGTCGGCGAAGCACTCGAATCCGCGTGCGAGGACTTCGTTGTCGGTCGACAGCAAGTTCTCCCGCAGCCACTGTGGAATCGATTCGTCCTCGAGGATCGGTTCGAGGCCTTTGACGCGAGCGGATTCGGCGTCCGTAAGCCACTCGGCTGGATCGGCGTCCTCGGCATCGACGGTTCCCAGAGCGATCAGGCCGGCGACGCGATCGGGTCGTGTCGCGGCCAGCTGGAAGCCGAACCGGGCTCCGGCGGAGTAACCCCAGAATGCAAACCGGCCGAGACCCAGATGGTCGGCGAGCGCGACGACGTCCGCGGCGTGGTGCTCAGGCAGGTAGCCGCGCGGGTCGGTCGGCGCGTCACTCGCGCCGTGGCCGCGATGATCGAAGAGGACGACCGTGTAACCGCCTAGAGCGTCGACGTATCCGGCGTCGCGCCACATGCGCGAGTCGCCACCCGCGCCCGTGTGGAGGATGACCGGGAATCCTTCGCCGACGACGTCGTAGGCAAGGCGGAGCCCGTCGTGCTTGAAAGTCAGCGCGGACACGAAAGCGTTCGCGTCGCTTGGCGGTAGGCAACGATGCCGCCAAAGAGGTGTGGCACAGAGACGCTGGTCTCGTTCGCCGACGGCTGGACGGTGAGTGCCCGCGCTCCCGCCATCCTCGTGACGAGCGGGCGGATCGGCTGCAGGTATTTCGAGCGGCCGCACGAGACCTGGGCGGTGTAGAGCACCTTTTCCCGGAACGTGCGGACCCGGGGCAGACTGAAAGCGAGCTCGACCGCCTGGCTCCCGGCTGAGAGCGAAGGCTGTCTCACGAGGGCGAACTGCATCGTCGGCTCCGCTCGCAGTTGCTTTCCGTACGCGAGCGCGATCGACGAGAGGGGGGCCTCAACGGGTAGCGCCACACGCGACTCGGACGCGGCCGTCGCGGCTGCCTGAATGTTCGACGCATCGGCGGGAAGCTCAACGATCACGGGACCCGAGCAGTCGAGCTGATAAGGGGTTCCGCGCCGGAGCGGCCGCGTGCGTAGGTGGACGACGTAGAGCTGAACCAGCACGGCCGGTCCAGTCGGATCGTCCACGTCGTAGATGCCGGTGATGGAGCAGTCGATTCGAACGACTTGCCCGGCACGTGTCGTCGTTCCTCGCACGCGCAGCGGAGTGATGTCCACCTTGGTGGACTGCTTCACCACGACCGGCGCACCTTCGAGGAGCTGAACCGCGATCTCGCTCTCGAACGAGCATCCGCCCGCGAGAACGGGCAGGCCGACGGCTGCAAGCGCGGCCAGGATCAGCCGGTGTCGACCCCCACGCATCCGCCGCTTAGAGTATCGCCGCGTGACTTCCGAGCCCTTCGTGCCGCCGGAGTTCGTCGTGCCCCTTCGGCTCGAGACACAGCAGTTCGTGCTGGAGCCACTCGGGCCACAGCACAACGACCCCGACTACGCGGCCTGGTCGTCCTCGACAGAGCACATTCACGCCACACCCGGCTGGGAGGAGAGCTCGTGGCCCCGGCCGATGACGCTCGACGAGAATCGCGCGGATCTCCAGCGCCACGCCGCGGATTTCGAAAGTCGGACGGGCTTCACGTACACCGTGCTGTCGCCAGACGGCGACGTGATCGGGTGCGTCTACATCTATCCCGTTCCGGATGAAGCGGTCGACGCGCGCGTGGAATCCTGGGTCCGCGCGAGCGAAGCGGAGCTTGATGCGCCGCTGTGGAGAGCCGTCAGCGGCTGGGTCGAATCGGACTGGCCCTTCGAAAGCGTCGAGTACGCGGCGCGTGACTGAGCAGCGAGGTCTGGACAACTTTGCGCGCGTGCCGCTGCTGTTCGGCCCGTCGCCGGTGCATCGGCTCGAGCGGCTGAGCGAGCACCTCGGCGGCGAGGTCGAGATCTGGGCGAAACGCGAGGACTGCAACTCGGGCCTCGCGTACGGCGGCAACAAGACGCGGAAGCTGGAGTACCTCGTCGCCGATGCGCTGGCGCAGGGCTGCGACACGCTCGTCTCGATCGGCGGTGTGCAGTCGAACCACACGCGGCAGGTCGCCGCGGTCGCCGCGAAGCTCGGTCTCGGCTGTGTCCTCGTGCAGGAGCACTGGGTCGACTGGCCGGATGCCGTCTACGACAAGGTCGGGAACATCCTGCTGTCGCGCATCATGGGCGCCGACGTGCGGCTCAGCGAGGCCGGGTTCGACATCGGCATCCGGCCGAGCTGGGAAGAAGCGCTCTCGTCAGTCGAGGAGCGCGGCGGGAAGCCGTACGCAATCCCGGCCGGCGGTTCCGATCATCCACTGGGCGGGCTCGGGTTCGCACGCTGGGCGCAGGAGGTGGCAGAGCAGGAGGAAGAACTCGGCGTCTTCTTCGACACGGTCATTACGTGCTCGGTGACCGGCTCGACGCAAGCGGGCATGGTCGCGGGCTTCGCGTTGCAGGACTCGGAGCGTAGGGTGCTCGGCATCGACGGCTCAGCGACGGTCGAGCAGACGTGGAATCAGATCGCCCGCATCGCGAGACGGACCGCGGGGGCGATCGAACTGGTCCGCGAGTTGCGTGACGATGAGATCGTCTTGCTCGACGAGTGGCACGCCGGCACGTACGGGATGCCTGACGCGAGGACGATCGAGGCCATCCGCTTGTGCGCCCGGCTCGAGGGTGTGCTCACCGATCCTGTGTACGAAGGAAAGTCGATGGCCGCGTTGATCGACCTCATCCGGTCCGGACGGATCCCACCCGGATCACGCGTGTTGTACGCGCATCTCGGTGGACAACCTGCGTTGAACGCGTACGCCGCAGTCTTCTGACGTCTAGGGCGCGTCGGCGCCGGTGGCTTAACTGCGCGACGTACAGACCACCACCCACCGGGAAGTCGTCCGCGAGCCGGCGTCTTAACAGCCAGGAGTGGCCAGCCGTGATGCTCAAGAAGGATCGACCTGATGCCGATTCTTCTACCACTGGGGTCGAGGATCGGTAACCTCACCGCCGAAGTAGCCGGGGTCATGAAGCGTTTCACGTTCATTCTCACACTTGTCGCACTCGTTGCGGGCGCCGCCGCCACGCCTGGGTCTACGGCGAGCTTCAACGACAGCTCGCCCTGTCCGGCGAGCGGTCCGCTCCTCGTTTGTCCGACGATGTCGGTCGGCCAATCCGTCAACCTGCAGTTGCTCGCCCACGACGGCTGCAACGCCTACCGGTGGGAGATCACGAACGGCGGTATGCCTCCGGGCTTGTCGATGTCCTCGAGCGGCCTCGTCACCGGCACGGCGACCGCCGCTGCGACTGCGCAGCCGTGGGTGACTGTCCACGACCTCACCGCGACCGAAGGCGGCCCTTCCTGGTGCGGGGGTGACAACCACTCGGAGAGGCAGTTCGTGTTCACAGTTATCGGTGGAGGAGGCGCCGGTGGAGGCGCGCCATCGCCGCCGCCGACGCCCGCGCCACAGCCACCGCTGCAGATCACGACCGCGAGCCTCCCGAAGGCGACTGCGGGCACTCCCTATACGGCCACGCTCGGCGCCACAGGCGGCGGAAGTCTGACGTGGGCAGTGAGCGCCGGTTCGCTTCCGTCCGGCCTCACGCTTGGCGCGAACGGCGTGGTCTCCGGGACACCTGCTGCCGCCGGCAGCTTCAGCTTCACCGCACGGGTCGGTGCCGGAGACGGCCGCTCGGCAGCAAAACAATTCGACCTGCTCGTCGCGGAAAGGCTGGCGGCGAACGCACCTGCCGATCAGCCCTGGGAGGTCGGACGACCGTTGCAGATCTCGATCAACGCCAGGGGCGGCACGCCCGGCTACAGCTGGAAGATCAGCGGCGCGCTTCCCCTCAAGACGGGATTCATCGGCGACAAGGGCAACGGCTCGACCAGCTTCCTCCAAGGCGTCCCGGCCGAGGCCGGCACGTTTCCGATCGTGCTCACCGTGACCGACGCGGCCGGCGCGACCACGCAGGTCACCGTCACGCTGACCGTTGCGCCGAAGCTACAGATCGCGACGTTCGCCGTCGGCCGTGCACGCGTGGCCAAGCGCTACCTGCTGGCGCTTGCCTCGCACGGCGGAGTCGGCGAGACCACTTGGACTCTTGCCGCGGGCTCACTTCCGTCCGGCGTGAAGCTCAACGGCATGACTGGTGTCGTGTCTGGGAAGGCTCGGCGGCGCGGTCGCTTCCGCTTCACCGTGCTCGTCAGTGATTCACTTGGCGCGAAGGCGGCCATGACGTACACCCTCACGGTCACGCGCTAGCCGCCATCCCGGACACCTCGAGCCGCACGCCCGCGTTGCCGCAACCTCTGAAGTTTTGCTAGGGAGAGACGGTCGCGCAGACGACCCAGGCCTGCACGGCCCAGTTGCCGGCGTTCCCGCCACTCGACTCGCGACCGGCTGCGATCCAACCCGTTCCGGCATCGGACGGTCGGCTGATCGAGAGGAAGGTGTTCGTCGTCGTGCCGGTCAACGTGCCGCCGCCCCCGATCGCGCGCTTACCGGATGGGCAATCCACCTGGAAGCTCTTCGAGGTGCTGTTGGATGGCCCGCTCGACGAGATCTGCTGCACCCCGCTCGTTCCCGGCGGTCCCTGCGGCCCGGCCGCGCCCGCAGGTCCCTGCGGTCCCTTAGGGATCTGCCCGATCGCGAAATCGGCCGCGCGCAGCGAACGGTTTTGCACCTTGGCCGAGTTGACGGCGTTGGCCTTCAGCTGAGCCGGGCCGACGCTGTTGCGCGGCAACGCAGTGGAGACTGCGTAGGCGCCTCCGGTCAGCGAGACCGCGAGCGCGAGACAGGCAACGACCATCGCCGGAGACGGCGGCCGGAGACGCATCACGGGACGGCTCTTCACGAGCAGCCGGTGTTCGTGCCGCAGTCACGACACGTGTAGCAACTGCCGGTCCGCACCATCCGACCGCCGCACTTTGCGCACTCCTGGGCATCCTCGAAGGCGTTGAAGAGCGCGGTCTGCCCGGGCGGCGCCATCTCTGCCGGCGCTTTGATCGACTGGGGCGCGTCCCCGCCGTTGCGATAGCCCTCCGCTAGTCGGGCTCGCACCTCGGCCGACAGGATTCCGATCTCCTCCTGCTGGTCGACGGTCAGGAACTTCTTTCCCATCCACCTGAAGATGTAGTCGACGATCGACTTCGCGGCCCTGATGTCCGGGTCGTTCGTCATCCCGCTCGGCTCGAAGCGCATGTGCGCGAACTTCGAGACGTACACCTCGAGCGGCACGCCGTACTGCATGCCGAGGGAGACCGAGATCATGATCGAGTTCATCAGGCCGGCGAGGGTCGTGCCCTCCTTGGCGATGTCCACGAAGATGTCGCCAGGCGTCCCGTCTTCGTACAGCCCGACGTGGATGTAGCCCTCGTAGTCGCCGACACGGAACTTGCGGCCAACCTCGACCCGGTCCTCCGGCAGTCGGCGGCGGCGGGTCGCCGGCAGTGGCGGAGCTGCGGTCGCGGCGTCGAGTAGCGTGACTGCTCCGCCGTCCTTCTTGCCCGACAGCGGCTGCGCGACCTTGCAGTTGTCGCGGTAGATCGCGATCGCCTTCACGCCGAGCTTCCACGAGTCGACGAAGAGCTTCGCCACCTCGTCGACCGTCGCCGTCTCCGGCAGGTTCACGGTCTTCGAGATCGCGCCGGAGATGAACGGTTGAACGGCGCCCATCATCTTCGTGTGGCCGGTGTAGTGGATCGCCCGGTCACCGACTGCGCAGTCGAACACCGGGTAGTGCTCGGCCTTCACGTACGGCGCGCCGACGACGGTGTTCCGCTCGTCGACGAACGCGACGATCTCCTCGCCCTCGGCCGGCGTGTACCCCAGCTTCTCGAGCGCCATCTGCACCGACTTGTTCACGATCGTGATCTCACCGCCGCCGACGAGCTTCTTCGACTTCACCAATGAGAAGTCGGGCTCGACGCCGGTCGTGTCGCAATCCATCATGAAGCTGATCGTTCCGGTCGGCGCCAGCACCGTTGCCTGCGCGTTGCGGTAGCCGTTCACCTCGCCGATGTTCAGGACGTCGTCCCAGGCGTGCCGGCACGCGGTCAAAAGATCGGCCGGAATCACGTCGGAGTCCTGGATGTTCCCGACCGCGGCGCGATGCTGCGCCATGACGCCGATCATGGCCGCCGCGTTCGGCTTGTAGCCGGCGAACGGACCCATGCGGCCCGCGATCTCCGCCGACTTGCGATACGCGCGGCCCGTCATCAGCCCGGTGATCGCAGCTGCGTACGCGCGGCCCTCGTCGGAGTCATACGGAAGCCCGCGTGCCATCAGCAGCGCGCCGAGGTTCGCGTAGCCGAGCCCGAGCTGGCGGTACGCCTTGGCGTTCTTCTCGATCTCGGGCGTCGGGTACGACGAGTTGCCGACCGCGATCTCCTGCGCGAGGAACATCACGTCGACGGCGTGCGAGAAGGCCTCGACGTCGAGCTCGCCGTCTTCGCGGCGGAACTTCATCAGGTTCAGCGAGGCGAGGTTGCACGCGCTGTCGTCGATCGACATGTACTCCGAGCACGGGTTCGACGCGTTGATGCGGCTCGTGTTCGGCAGTGTGTGCCAGTTGTTGATCGTCGTGTCGTACTGGACACCAGGATCGGCGCACTGCCAGGCAGCCTCGGCCATCTCCTTCAGAACCGTGCGCGCCTTGACCGTTTCGACGACCGCACCGTCGGTGCGCGCCGTGAGGTTCCAGTCGCCGTCGGCCTCGACGGCCTCCATGAACGCGTCGGTGACGCGCACCGAGTTGTTGGCGTTCTGGTACTGGATCGACGCCCAGTCGGGCGAGTCGAGCGACATGTCGTAGCCGGCCTGCTCGAGGACGCGTGCCTTCTTCTCCTCGTGCGACTTGCACCAGATGAACTCTGCGATGTCTGGATGGTCGACGTCGAGCACGACCATCTTCGCTGCGCGCCGCGTCTTGCCGCCGGACTTGATCGTCCCGGCCGACGCGTCGGCGCCGCGCATGAAGCTCACGGGGCCCGAGGCGTAGCCGCCCTTCGAGAGCTGCTCCTTCGAGGAGCGAAGCTTGGAGAGGTTGACGCCGGAGCCCGAGCCGCCGCGGAAGATGACGCCCTCGCGCCGGATCCAGTCGAGGATCGAGTCCATCGAGTCGTCGATCGAGAGGATGAAGCAGGCCGAGCACTGCGGCTTCTCCTCGAAGCCGACGTTGAACCAGACCGGCGAGTTGAAGGAGGCGAGCTGGTTGACGAGGATCGCCTTGAGCTCGGACTCGAAGGTCTCTGCCTCTTCCTCGGTCGCGAAGTAGCCGTCGGCGCGGCCCCAGCCGGAGATCGTGTCGACGACGCGGCCGATCATCTGCTTGACGCTCCGCTCGCGCTCCGGAGAGGTCATGCGGCCGCGGAAATACTTCTGCGCGACGATATTCGTCGCTGTTTGCGACCAGAACTTCGGGAACTCGACGTCCTTCTGGTCGAAGACCGGCTTCTCCTTGCCGGGGATGAAGGCGTCGCGGATCTCCCATTCGATCTCGTCGAACGGGTCGCGGCCCGGGATCGTGAAGTAGCGGCGGACGGCGAGACTCGCCGCCTTGTCCACGACGGTGTTCTCCGCGAGCGTCTCTGCGGGTGCCTGAGTCTCCTGTGTCTTGGCGGTCGCCATCCTGTTCCTCCCGAGCCTAGTCCTATGGATATGGATCTCGATCGGTGTGGTGTTGCGTCTTCTAGGAGGCGCCGCCGACCGGGATCTGGACCTTAGAAACCGGCCCGGACGTAACCCCAAGTGTAGCCGCGAGGCCCCTTTCCAAGCCGGGTTCGGGCCGTTCGGACGTGTGCCAGGGACAGTCCCTCGATGGAGTGATTCCCCGCAAGTTGCGGCAACTCCGTCGGTCTCCTCCGCTGACGCGATGCGGCCCCGACAGATCACCGGTTGGCTCACGCCGTTGGCTGCGGTTGCCTTGGTGCTGGCCTGCGGGCCCGCTCAGGCTCCGGCAGCCGTCTGCGTGATGGTCACGCCGGGGATCGATCTCGGGTGCCGCGACGAGCAGGGTGCGCCCGCTGGAGGGGAACCGACGGCGAGCTCGGAGCCGGCGGGCGCACCCACGGAACCCGAGCCGGTGACGAGGAACTCGACGGTGGTGCGCTCCGACCCACGCCGGGTCGCAGTCACCTTCAAGCCCGGGGTGACGCGGGCGCGGATTCGGTCCGTGATCTCCGACGCCGGCGGCACGCTCGAGACGGCGATCCCGCAGATCAGGGCGTACCTCGTCAGTGTCGAGCCGGAGCACCGAGCCGAGGTGCTGGCTGCACTGCAGTCGTCCTCCGCGGTCGCGAATGCAGCGAAAGAGCCGATCGCCGAAGCGTTCGACACGAGCCCCGACGACACGGACTGGCCGCAGCAGGCCGGCCTCCGCGTCGCTGGCTTCCCGAAGGCCTGGGACGTGACGCAGGGCTCGAGCAAGATCGTCGTCGCCGTCATCGACACGGGCGTCGACGCGAATCACCCGGATCTGCGCGGCGCGCTCGTGCCCGGGTGGGACTTCGTCGGCAACGACGCCGATCCCGCGGACGACCACGGCCACGGCACCGCAGTCGCGGGCGTGATCGGCGCGCGCTCGAACAATCGCGCGGGCGTCGCCGGCATCTGCTGGCGCTGTCTCGTCATGCCGATCAAGGTGCTCGACTCGAAAGGAAATGGCGACGACACGCTGATCGCTGCCGGGATCGTGTGGGCGACCAACCACGGTGCGCGCGTGCTCAACCTCAGCCTCGGCGGTCCCGGGTCGAGCGTCGAGCTTGGGAACGCGCTGACGTATGCAGCGAACAAGGGCGTGGTTGTCGTCGCGGCGGCCGGCAACGCGGGCGTCACGACCCAGTTCTTCCCGGCCGCCGACCCGCACGCGGTCAGCGTCGCCGCGACCACGGTCGGCGATCAGCGCTACTCCTGGTCGAACTTCGGCTCGTGGGTACGGCTCGCCGCCCCGGGCTGCAACGTCGCCCCGATTCTCGGCGGCGGCTACGGCAACTTCTGCGGCACCTCGTCCGCCGCGCCGGTCGTGGCCGGTCTGGTTGCGCTCGAGCTGAGCGCGCAGCCGGCTGCAACCGCGCAGGAGGCAGAGGACGCCCTGGCGCGCGCGGCGTTCCCGCTGCCTGCGTTCGTGCAGTACGGCCGGATCGATGCGGGCAAGACACTCGCGCTGCTCCGTCCGGCACGTGCGACAGCGGTCACCTTCAAGGGAACGGTTGGCCGCAAGGTGCGTTCGCGTGCATACACCGTCGACGTCGGCGCCGGCCCGTTCACCGCGATCTTGCGCTTCATGGGCGGAAAGCGGATGACCCTCTCGACTCCTCTCGGCCGGGTCTCTGGCAGGAGCCCGCTGCAGTTGCAAGGCGTTGCGACCCCCGGCACTTACGCGTTGCGTGTCGCTGGAACGGGCGTGAAGACGTCGTTCGCACTCGCGGTGACTTACGTCAAATAACCGATCCCTCGAACGAGTGATTCGGCGCAAGTGTGGCGCAGGGAGGCGGTCAACTCGAATGATGTCTACGAAAGAAGGAGCCATGAGATCAAGACGAGTAGTCGTGATCGTCGCAGTCGTGGCGCTCACCCTCGGTACGGCGCAGACGGCGCTGGCCGACAACAACGCGACGGGCTCGGTCGGCGCAGTCCAGACCGGTCCTGTCGGAGCCACACCGACTGTCGGTGCGAGTCAGGCGGGCGCGACTGCCGCCGCGTCCGTGCCGGTCAGCATCGGTGGTTCGGGCAACAACACCGCCACGAACTCGACCGGCGCCGTCCAGGCCGGTGGCGGGAACACCTCGAACAACTCCACCGGCACCGCTCAGGTGAGCTCCGTGCACGCCTCACCGTCGGCGTCCGCCGGGGCCTCGGGCAACAACGCGAGCGCAAGCGTTCCCGTGACGGTCGGGGGTAACGGAGGCAACAACGCTTCGGGCTCGACCGGTGCCGCTCAGATCGGCGGAGGCAACTCTTCCGCCGGCTCGACCGGTGTGTTCCAGTCGGGTGGAGTGACGGCAGGACCTGCCGTCGGTGCAGGCGGCACGACCACATCGACGCCGGTGACGCTCGGCGGCGAAGGAACGAACACCGCAACCGACTCGATCGGTGCGGCGCAGCTTGGTGGTGGGAACAACGCGGCCGGTTCCATGGGAACCGCTCAGTCCGGCCCGTTCGCGACGTTCCTGTCGGTCGACTCGGCAGCGCTCGAGTCGGACTCCGCTTCCGGCACAGCGGCCGATTCACCGTCCTCGACCGCTATTGCAGTCGGCCTACCGCAGCCTGGTAGCCGAGAGGCTGAGGGCGCACCGAACCGGACTCGCAATACGTTCGGCGCCGTCAAGTCGCCGACCGGTGAGCCACGGACGCTCGCCCAGCTCCCGTTCACGGGGCTCGGCCTGTTGCTCGTCGCGCTTGTCGGGCTCGCAATGCTGGCGACAGGTCTCACGACCCGCGCACGCACGCGCCTCGGCAGCGTCTAGAAGGAGGGTCCTGCGGGTGGCGGATCTACCGCCGCCCGCCGGGCCTGCATCCGGCGAGCGAAAAAGCTGATTCCGGCGGCCGCCATCAACGCAATGGCGAGCCCGCCGAGGACGAGCAGGGGCACAGGGACAGAGTCTGCGGTGTTCGGTCCGAGTGTGTGCGCGAGCCAGTGGAACACGCCGCCGGTGCCGCCTGTTCCATCCGGGCCGTCGCCACCACCGCCGCCACCGCCGAGGGCGAGGAACCCTGGAACCGGTGTGTCACGGTTGACGTGGCCGTTGTTCTTTCTGATGGTGTTCTGCAGTGCGCGGTTGAGATCGTCGCGGAGCGTTCCGTAGACCAGCTGATCCTCGGGGATCGTCTTCAGGGCTTCGCGGTAGCAGTGCACCGGGTAGGTCCTGTCGACGCGGCCGTCGACGAGCCAGTCGTGCACGAGCGCCTTCGAGCAGGTGGTGAGCGAGCGCGCTTGGGCCGGTTGTGCAGTTCCGAGGGCGGTGCCGATGGCGAGAACTGCTGCGACGAGGATGAGGGGTTTCAGAAGTCTGGGCATGCGGGGGCCGGGCGGCGGCTTAGCGCGAGACTCTAACGACGATCTTGCCCACCCTGCCGGATGGGAGTGAGCGTGCCATGAGTCACTTGTAAGCGCTTTGTAAGCAGGCCGGATCTCCTCATTTCCATGGTTGTTCGTACGATGGGCAGGCTTTCCTGGATGCGGCCCCAGGCTCTGTTAGCTTCGCGCCCGATGCGCTGGCCCGTTGCCTTGGGTGCCGCGGCCGCCGGCCTCGCCTTTGCGGCGCTCTTTTTCAGCGGCGGCTCGAGCCAGTCCCGGCTCTTCTGGATCGGGGCCACCGCGGTGCTGGTGGCGGCCGTGGGGTGGCTCTGGCGGCCCAGACGGCTGCCGCTCGAGGGGACGGTGTTCTTCTGCGTGCTCGCCGCGTTCATCGTCTGGCAAGGCCTCTCGATCGCCTGGTCGATCCAGCCGAGCCGCTCGTGGGACTACACGAATCGCGGGCTCGTGTACTTCGCGTTCGCCGCGGTCGGTGCGCTCGTAGGCGGGGTGCCGTTGCGGCGGTTCGCCGCTACAGCCTGCGTGTTGCTCGGTGCGTTGTTCGCGTGGGCGCTGGCCGCGAAGGTCGTGCCGGGGCTGTATCCCGACTACGAGCGGTTGGCGCGGCTGCGCTATCCCCTGGCCTACTGGAACGAGCTCGCGTTGCTTGCCGCGGCGGCGGTGCCGCTCGGGTTGTGGGCGGTGGGGCCGCGGCACGAGCGGCGGGCGCGGCTCGGCGGCGCGCTCTTGTTGTATGCGGCGCTCGTCGTCGCGGTGCTGACGTACTCGCGCGTCGGGATCGTGTTGACCGTCGTCGCTGCGGTCGTGTGGCTCTGGCTCGATCGGGACGAGCTCGCGGTACTCGGGCCGCTCGCTGTGGCCTGGGTGGTCGGCGCCTGCGTGGCCGCGGCGGCGTTGGCGCTTTCCGGGATCAGCGAGGACGGACAGCCGCATCACGCGCGCTTGCAGGACGGGCTCGTGTTCGGGGCGGTGCTGCTCGTCGGGGGGATCGTGGTCGTCTTTGCGACGCGGTTCGTGCTGGAGCGAGCCGTCGATGCGCGGGTGGCGCGCGGGGCGGCCGTCGCGCTCGTCGTTCTGTTGCTTGTGGCGCTCGTGGCCGCGGTGGTGCGCGCGGGCGGGCCTGGCGATTTCGTCAGTGCGCGGTGGCACGAGTTCTCGAACAGAGTCGGCTCGCAGGTGCCGGATACGCCGGGCCGAGTGATCAGCACGAGCTCGAGCAACCGCTGGCGCTGGTGGACGGAAGCCTGGAACGCGTTTACGGCGCATCCACTCCAAGGAACGGGCACGGGGACGTTCGAGCTCACGGACCGGCTCGAGCGCGACACGCAGCTCGCCACGACCGAGCCGCACTCGGTGCCGCTCCAGTTTCTGAGCGAGACCGGGATCGTCGGGTTCCTGCTGTACGCCGGCGTGATTGCCGCGGGGGTGATCGCGGTGCTGCGCCGGGACCGGACGCGCGTGTGGCTGGCGCTGTCACTGGGTGTGGCGCTGTGTGTTGTCCATTCCTTCGTCGACATCGACTGGGATTTCCTGGCGGTGCTGGGGCCGCTCTTCCTTACCGTGGGGGCACTCGTGTCCGGTCCCGTCGATAGGTCTCCGGTCACTGCGCGCCGTTGGTTCACCTCTGCGGCCGTGGGCGTCTGTGCGGTCGCGGCGGTTTACTCGTTGGCTTCGCCGTGGCTCGCGACGAACCGCGTCTCAGCCGCTCTCGATGCCTTGACCGCCGGGAATATCCGGCAGGCGCGAACAGATGCGTTGTCGGCGCGGGCATTCAATCCGCTGTCGGTCGACGCGATCTTCGCGCAGGCTCTCGTCGAGCGGAACGCCAAGGCGCTGACGCTGTACAGGAAGGCCGTCGACCTCGAGCCGAAGAACGCGGAGACCTGGTACGAGCTCGGTTCCTTCGAGCTGATGAGCTTGCGCCGCCCGCGTGCTGCGTACCGCGACCTGAATCACGCGTACACGCTCGACCACAACATCTTCGGACCCGGGACCCTGCCGGGTCGTGCTCTCGATGCGGCCCGCTGTCAGGTCGACCCGGCTACCTGCCCAAAATGAGCACGAGGTGCGCTCCCAGCAGCTGAGCTGGATGCATCCCGTCGAGCGGCCGCACGATCCGGACGTGGAGGTCGCGTCCGAGCCGCTTGCCTTCGGCGACGTAGCCGGGGCGGTACATGATCAGTGTGCGCGGCGTGTCGCCGGCGGCGTTACCGATCTGCCCGAGGAGGTAGCCGTGGGCGGTGACCCTGTCGGCTGCTGCGTGTGCGGCGCCCGAGACGCCGCCGCCGTTCAGCACCATGACGGAGGTTTCGGCGCGGCCGAGCTCGGGCTTCTTGGCCGGCGCGGGCTGGGCGGTGCGAACCGGCGGCGTGCTCGCGGCCGCGGCGCTCTCGCGCAGGTGGCTCGCGAGCGGGTTTCCGAAGACGAAGAGCCCGATCGCAGCGAGGGCGATGAGCTCGATCGTCGCGACAGCGCTGACGGCGATGGTCGCGCGGCGCCAGGGCCGGATCGGGTCGATCAGATCGTGCACATGCTGCATCGCCCGGAGCGAGTTCGTCTTGCGCGTCCCCGCTCCTTCAAGCCCGGCTCGTTCGGACCTGTGCCAGGGACAGTCCCTGGCACACGTCTGGAACGGTCACGACCCCGGGGAGTGTCTTACCCCGACATGCCGGCTCGAGCCACGACGGGGACTGTCCCGGACACGTCCCGGTGCGAGAGGTCCGCGGCACGGCGACTTTGGACGGGATGGGTGTCACGAATGTGTGACTTTGTTTCCACACCCGGCTCGCGCGGGCATGTCTCGCCGCTTCGCGGCGCATATGTTCGACGGCGGCACGCCGCGGTCCCGCTCGGGTTCGGACAGGTCTACGTGGAGGAGATCCAGGCCCACGTTTCCGCGAGGCCCTCGTCGAGTGAGTGCTGCGGCTCCCAGCCGAGCTCGGCCCGCGCCCGCGACGGGTCGAGGACGCTTCGCTGCAGCTCGCCCGCGCGGGCTTCCGCGAACTCCGCTTTGCCCGTGACTCCCGCGACGCGCTGGATCCGCTCGAACAGGTCGAGCACCGAGGTCTCGACGCCAGTGCCGACGTTCACCACCCCGCCGCGGTGCTCCGCCGCCGCCAGAGACGCCGCGACGACGTCGCCGACGTAGACGTAGTCCCGCGTCTGCGTCCCGTCGCCGAAGATCCTCGGCGTCCCGCCGTCGCGCAGCCGGTTCATGAAAATCGCGACGACGCCGGCTTCGCCCTTCGGATCCTGGCGCGGCCCGTACACGTTCCCGAACCGCAGCGACACGTGGCTCGTGCCGTACAGGCGGTTGTACGCTGCGAGGTACTCCTCGCCCGAGAGCTTCGACACGCCGTAGGGCGCGAGCGGCTCACGCGCATGATCCTCGTCCGCCGGCCCGTCGCATTCGCCGTAGATCGCGCCGCCCGTCGAACTGAACACGACCTTCGTGCCATGCGGTCGCGCGGCCTCGAGCACCTGCAGCGTCCCCACGACGTTGACGTCCGCGTCGAAGTCGGGACGCTCGACCGACACACGGACGTCCGCCTGCGCCGCCAGGTGGAAGCAGATCTCTGGACGAGCCTCGTCGAAGACACGGCCTGTGTCGGCACGGATGTCTCCCTCGTGCACGCGCGCCTCAGCGGGGACGTTCTCGCGCTTTCCGCGGGAGAGGTCGTCGAGGACGTGCACCTCGTCGCCGCGCGCGACCAGCGCATCGACGACATGCGAGCCGATGAAGCCCGCGCCTCCAGTGACGACCGCCCGCACGCGCCGTATCGTACGGCCGCGGTGTTCGTCACCTTCGAAGGCCTGGACGGGTCCGGCAAGACCACGCAGGCGGAGCTCCTCGCCGAAGCGCTCCGTGCGGGCGGTCGAGACGTCGTCTCCACCCGCGAGCCGGGAGGCACACCGCTTGGCGAAGAGGTGCGGCGCCTGCTGCTCGAAGGGGTGGAGATGAGCCCGTGGGCCGAGGCCGCCCTCTTCACCGCCGCCCGGGCGGAGCTGGCCGCGACGGTGATCGCGCCCGCCCTCGCCGCGGGCCGGGAGGTCGTCTGCGACCGCTACCTCGACTCCTCGCTCGCCTACCAGGGCATCGCGCGGGGCCTCGGCGTCGAGCGCGTCCTGATGTTGAACCTCAACGCCACCCAGGGCCTGCTCCCCGATCTGACCTTCGTCGTGCTGGTCGATCCCGAGGTCGCAGCGGAGCGCAGCACGGGAAGCGACCGCATCGAGCGCGAGGGGCTCGAGCTCCAGCGGAAGGTCGACGCCGCCTACCGCGAGCTGGCGAGTATGTTCCCGAACCGGATCACGACGGTGGACGGCAACCGCCCGCCCGAGGTGATCGCAGAGGAGATCCGTGAACGCCTTCGAGAGCTTTCCTGAGCAGGCAGAGGCAAAGCGCCTGCTGCGGGCGGCCCTTGCGGACGAAGGGCCCGCGCACGCGTACCTCTTCCACGGCCCGTCCGGCGTCGGCAAGCGCGCGGCCGCCATCGCCTTCGCCGGCGAGCTGATTGCGACGAGCCCGCGGGCGAAGCCCGCGAGCTCTCCAGACGCCGCCGCCAAGTCGGCGGCTTCGGACCGCGGCCGTGTCGAGCGCGGCGCGCATCCCGACGTCTACCTGATCGAGCCGATCGGGGACCAGATCCGGATCGACGACATCCGCGAGCTCCGCCGCGACCTGCACATGCGGCCGTTCGAGGCCGACCGCCGCGTCTACCTGCTCTACAGCGCCGAGACGATGAACGAGGACGCCGCCGACGCGTTGCTCAAGGACCTCGAGGAGCCGCCGCCGTACGCGGTCATCGTCCTCGTCGCCGACGACCTCGGCCCACTGCCCGACACGATCCGGTCGCGCTGCCAGCTCGTTCCCTTCACGCGTCTCTCCGAGCGCGCGATCCGCACGGAGATCGACGCGCGCGCTCCCGGGCTCTCCCCGAACGAGGTCGCGTCGCTCGCTCGGCTCGCGGCGGGCCGCCTCGACCGCGTCACACGTTTGCTCGATCCCGAATCCACCCGACGACGCGACACGCTGCTCGACATCGCCCGCTCGGTCTACACCGATCCGGCGTTCGAGCCGGGCGCTGCCGCGCAGCGGCTCCTCGACGGCGCGCGCGAACGTGCCGCCGAGGCGAAGGTGAAAGCCGAGGAGGAGCTCGAGACGCTCGACCTGCCGACGCGCGAGGCCGAGCAGCGCGTCCGCCGGGCCGCCCGCGGCGCCGAACGTGACGAGCTCCTCGCCTCGCTTGAAGAGCTCGCCTCCTGGTACCGGGACCTGGTCGTCGTGGCCGTGGGGGCGGAGAGCGCGGTCGTCCACGCGGACCGTCTCGACCTCCTCACCCAGGACGGCAAGACGGAGCGACTCGCCGGCGCCGAGCGGGCGGCGGAGCTCACGCGGGAGACCTGGCGGGCCTTCGAGGAGTTCAACCTCAGCCCCCCGCTGGCCCTCGAGGCGCTCTTCGTGAAGCTCCGCCGCGAACTGGGCGCCATCCCTGTTTTTGCCTAGCCCCTCGTTCTAGGGTCGCCCACCCTCCCGGGCCTGCCGACACACGACGTACGAGCGCCCCGCAGAGCGCTCCGCAGCAGGAGGACCGGTGGCCGCAGTTCCGCAGATAGGTCGGGCAACCCGCGTCGAGCGACCAATCGCTCCGGGGGTCAACGCTGCCGCCGAGCTCTACGAGCGCTACTCGGAGCAGATCCACGGCTACTGCCTGCATCAGCTGGGCTCGCGCGAAGAGGCAGAGGACGCCGTTCAGACGACGTTCATGAACGCCCTGCGCGGCCTGCAGCGCGGCATCGTCCCAGAGCTCGAGTCGGCGTGGCTGTTCAAGATCGCCCACAACGTCTGCCTGTCTCGGCACCGCTCGTCCTGGCGCCGCGGCAAGGTCGAGTCGCCGAACAACTTCGAGGTTCTGCAGGAGGTCGTCGCAGGGCCGGACCATGCGGCGGACGAGCTCATCCGTCTCCAGGACGTCCTCGAGGGGATGCCGGAAACCCAGCGCCGCGCGATTCTCTTGCGCGAGTGGCAGGGGCTCACGTACCGAGAGATCTCGACCGAGCTTGGCCTGACCCAGGGCGCCGTCGAGACACTGATCTTCCGCGCACGACGCGCACTCGCTCAGGGCCTGGAGCAAGACGCGGACTCGTGGAAGAGACGGCTGCGCCGCGGCGCCGACGTCGGCGGCGTATTCGCTTGCGTGAAAGCGCTGCTCGGCGGCGGCGGCGCGGCAGCCGTCAAAGTCACTGCGACCGCACTCGCGGTCGCGACCACGGCGGTGGCGGCCGCGACCACGGAAGGACCGAAACACGACGCGTACCACCTGAGCCTCGGGAAGCAGCCCGCACCCATGACGATTCACGTCACGCGCGCGGCCGCGCCGAGGACATCGGCGCTGACGAGCCCGACACTCGCGCACTACACGACGACACGAACCGGGAAGTCCGCGAGCTCGGGCGCGCGGAGCCTGCCGAAGCCTGTCTCGCTGCCCCCCTTGCAAGCCGCCGAGGCGACTCACGCGCCGGCATCCGACACGTCCCAGGCGCCGACCCCCACCCCCGAGCCTGCACAGACCGAGCCGACGCCTGCGCCTCCTGCAGTGACGATCGCCATGCCTGCCCCGGCGGCGCCGTCCGGCAACGGCCAGGACAAGAAGGACGAGCGCACGCCGCTGGCGACGACTCAGCCGACCGAGACGACGCCTGCTCCGGCTTCCGCACCCGAGCCCGCACCGGCACCGCCGGCCGATCCGCCCGCGCAGCCCGAGCAGGGCCCGAGCACGGACACGGGCAAGTCTGACAAGGCCGACAAGCCGGATAAGCCCGACAAGCCCGACAAGCCGGGCAAAGACAAGTAGGACGCGGCAACCAGGCGCCCTGACGGGCCGGGAGGCCGCACAACCTGGCGCTAAACTGAGCCGGCTGCCGACGTAGCTCAGCTGGTAGAGCACTTCACTCGTAACGACGTTCGGCACGGCCTCCGTCGGCCGCACACGGCTCCTTAAGCCCTTCCGCTCAGGCTCTCGAACTGGCTGCGGACATCCTGGGACGGGCTCGACTTGACGCAAAACTTGACGCGAGAGGACCGCCGCGGCCGAGCCCCTCTCTCTCGGCCGCTGTGCGATCGTGGACTACGCCGCCATCGACTGCGGCGGCGTCGCTGGTCTTGTTGGGCCACGCCCCGACGATCGCGGCCGAATGAGGACCCTAGATGACACGCTCGAGGTTCGTTTTCGCGAATGACCAGGTGTCAGGGGAGTTGCCGCAGGGTTCTGGGCGGCATCCCGCAATCGTTCCGAAGGTTAGGCTCGGCGGTGGCCTCTTCCGACGAAAGGTGCGTGGTCTGTTCCGCACTTTGCGAGGCCGCGGCTGACGATGTAAGCCGCCCCAATAATCGAAACGAGTGTCCACGCACGGATGTCGTTCAGACTGTCGGAGATCGCGGCCGCAATGAGAATCGCGACGACCAGTCCCAACATCGCCCAGAACTCCGTCGTCAGAGGCGCCCACTTTGTTTCGTCGTGAGCGCCCGCAACGCGTTCACCAGTCTGCTCCATTCGTGCGCCGGGTGCTGTTTCTGTTGCCATGGTTGCTCCTCCTTCTCTGTTAGCTCGACGAGGGAACAGCAGCCGCTTCGTGTCGCAGGGCGTCGTCTAGCTGCGATTCCTCCACGCCCCTGGCCCGAAGCACCTGTTGCGCCGGTGACGCCTCCAAGTCCTGCATCACTTTTCCGAGCAGGAAGAAGGTCGGTGGCCAAAGCCCGACGAAGATCGCGAGCCTTTCCGACCGTGCTTTAGCACGCCAGTCGCTCACGCCCGCAGACCGACCCCACAGCGAGATCGCGGCCAGCATCGAGCCGAAGCCCAGCCCGTGCAGAACATCGCTGGTAAGACCCAGCTTGCGCAAACTCAGCGCAATCCTCATGAAGACCCCCTTCTTCGATGGTAAGACTCTGCCTTCCTGACCCCTGTCCACCACGTGAAACATGCGGGTTGCCTACGACTGGGTTTAACCGTTCTCGGAAGTGCCGATCTCTGTCCCGGGGGCCAGGCGCGAAGGGGTCTCGCCTTTGGGGACGGCAACTGCGGCGTTTCCAGTTCTGCGCCTGGCCCACCTATGCAAAAAGGAGAAGGACGCGGTGCTTCCGGGGATCTAGGTAATTGGAGCCCTGGCACGAGGTTGGTCAACCTTTAGCCCCACGTCGGAGGAGGGGGTGGGGTAGTGCCGGGCTCCTTCGTACGTCATTCAAACAGGTCAAGCTCCGTGAATCCACGTGCCTAGCGAAAGTCTTGGCAGTTGTAGACGGGATCGTTGCCGGGCTGGCACTCGAAGAACACGTGTCCGCGATAGACAAGGTCTAGCCGCCCTCTACTCACGAACGACTCGTAGGGCGTATATCGAATGCGACACCAGGCCGCCGCTGAGTAGCCGTGACAGGCATACGACGGAGCGCTTTTTTGCCAGGGAGCGATCGAACTTGATCCGAGGGCGACACCTGTAGAGCCGAGTACGAGCCCGACGATCAGCGCAGTGAGCTTGCCTTTCATGGTGTTCCCTCCTAGCCGAAGTTGTCGCTGATTAGCACCAACAGCATCGCATTCGGCGCATACTTAGTTCGTGTCCATCCAGGGTCACGACTCAGAGATGATCGCGCAGGAGTTGAGCGCGCTTGCACACAAACTCGACGAGATCGAGAAACGTCTCGCCGCTGTCGAGAACGTGAACACGCGGCTTGAAGAGGCTGCACTGACCACAGCTCGCGCTATGGAGGAGATTTCAAGTCATTGGGACGCGGTCTACGAGGCGATGCGCCGCAGGGACGAGTCCCAGCAGGCCGCCGAGCACTGATAGCAGGAGGCGAACGCGTGAACAGGGCGCCGTATTTCCCGCTATGAGCGCTTTCCGCAAAACCACTTCCGGAGCGGAGCACCATCGGGAGTAGTGTGGATTGCGCGGGCGGGTGCTTCGTGAGCGTGGCTTTCTCCCCAGATCGCGGATGCTCGAAATCTCCCCCCGGGCACCGTCCGCAATTAGCGGACTGTTTGCCTCGTGTCTCCGGGGCAGCCCCCGGTTCTCGCGCCCCTTCCGTGAGTAAGCTTTGGCTCCGAAGAGGCGTTGCTGGCCTTGGCAGTTTTGCGCAAGCGAGAGGGGAGACTCGCTATTGGGGTGCGCAGGCAAGGCTGGCCTCTTCGTTACTCTCACCGAGGCTGACCAGCACCAGCGGGCTGAGTCGTGCGAACATGCTGTCGCCTGGTGTGACGAGAAGCGCTGAAGACGCGATACAGCTCTTGTGCCTGTGCCGCACCTGGGTAACAATCGGGCGGGGCGGGCCTGCGGCCTCTGTAACGTGAGCGACTTGTCTCTCCCCGTCGCCGCGTTGCGACTGTGGCAAAGGCTCTGAGGGGAGACCTCGGGGAAACTCTCCTCGCCCGCCCCAAATTGGGATTGAGTGGCCTTACGTTCGTTGCGGTTTCCGGTGCAACTCGGGCCGAACTCTTGCACTCGAGGTCAAGCAGGAATACGGTCGTCCCGTCAGCACCGAGCAGGACGGCCCGCTTCGCAGGTTCCTCAAGGCGGTCGGGCACGACCATGATCTCTTGGACAAGTGGTGGAGCCGCGGCGCCGACGCCTTCGACGGTGATACCAAGGTCGGCCGACTATGGGCTGCGCTGAGCGATACAGACAAGGCTCTCCTACGCGACGGTGACCTCTGCAAGATCCAGAAAGCGCTCGACGACGAGGGTGTGGCGATGGGCGAGGATGTCGACGCCGCTCTTGGGAAAAATTGGGCGCTGGTTCGCGTCTAGGTCACGGCTCGCAGCCCGCAAGACGAACATTGACTGTCGGAGCCGTGCTCCCACCGCGTGAAAACTAGCCATGGCGGAGCAACCGCTTCAGCGCCTCGATTCCGACATTGCGGTTGCCGTGCCGCAGTTCGGCGAGAGCTGACGCCGCTAGTGCAACTTCCGTGAGCGGCGGCAACCGCTCTTCGATGAACCGCTCAAGCCATCGCAGTCGCAGCGCCGCTCGTTCGTACCGTGCTGGATCGGTGTTCGCCAGCAGTTCGCAGAGCAAGAGCGCGTCGGCGAGCGACAGTCCGCCCATCTCCCGTGCGGCCATCTCCGCGGCCTGAACGGGACGGCGATGGATGGCGCCTTGGAAGCGTCCGTGTGCTGTGCCCTGCTGGTCATCGTGGATGGCCGCTGGGGCGACGGCTTCCGCGATCCTAGCTTCCTAAATGGCGCGGTCGCCCTCCCCGGCTAGGAGCGCGAGCCCCCGCACTCTTGCCGGCCAGGACTAATTGCTGGGTCGATCCGACCCTTTGCATGGTGATCCGATCGGACAAACGGAGAACGCTTAGGGAGAGCCGCTGGGTGGTCGCCTGCGGGGTCCGGGCGGCGGACGAGAGGAGCACGGAATGAAGCTGAAGAAACGGAAGCCTGTCGGGCGAACCGGCGAGCGGTCGACGCTCGTGATCTACATCGACTGCGACAACGAGGACTTCGACTGGCTGCGCAGGAAGATCATGCCGGTCGTCGAGGAGGAGCTGGACGAGACGCTCAGCTCGATGATCTGGCTCGAAGGGGACGTCGTCCTCTCCTGGGAGAGGGCGAGCGGTCCCGCCGTCCCGGGAGATCCTCGCGGCCTGGTAGACGGAGAACAGGCCCCTGCCGACGTCGCCCTCCCCGGCTAGCTCGGCCCAGGGCAGGACCCGCTCACGAGGATTCGGGGCCCGAACGGAACCACCATGCGGCGAAATGCGAATACGAACCGACACAGCGGACTCTGCCGCCTCCCTCGCTGACTACTTGCGACGTTGCGAGTGCCTCGTCGAGGTCATCGACGGCCGGATCATCGACGCCACAGCAAGGCCACAGTCTCTCGCGGCTCCTCACCAAGACGTTGAGCTTGAGGGCTACCTCACCGTCTGGGAAGCGATGCATCCCGAGTCTCTGATCGAGCGCCTCACACCGTTGGCCCCCCGCTGACCTAACGAACACGGCGGTTCGACTTACGGGGCCTGGCCGGCGAGGGGGATGAACATCTCCGGTGGCCGAGCAACGGCCAAGGGTTAAGACCCTTTGCGATGGCAAACTGAGCGACGTGGCCCAATCAGACCTTCGCCGTGTCAGCCGTGCGGCCGTCAAAGCCTCTTCTGCAGAAGGCGCTCGGCCAGCGCGAGGGACTCCGACTGTCGCTCCTCAAGCTTATGGAAGTTGTCCATCCCATCGCCCATGCCTGCGGTGTTGAGCGAGAGGAAGAGGTAGCGCGTTGCGCTCAGTGATGTACCGATCGCCGTCTCACAACCTCGCCCGTCAACTCTCTGATGTCGTCGGACGGATGGGCGTTCGCATAGGTGAGTAGCACCGAGCGCATCCGCTCCCAATCATCCGCCCATCCAAAGAAACGCTGGTCGATCTCGTTTCGATCGCCCCACATGATCCCGGCGGGGCCGACTTTCCTGGCCAACTCCATCATGGGCGTAAGCGCCTCCGACCCTGCTCGCATGAGCGCCAGCCGGTCAGCGCCGCGCCGCTTCGTCCAACGATTGAAGCTGCCCGCCGTCCAGCGGAAGGGAGCGAAGGCCACACGCCCGATCGTCCACGGCTCCATTGAGCGCTCGAACTTAACGCAAACGCTTAACGCACCCCGTCCGGGGGTCTGGGGTTCGAGTCCGATCCGGCTAAAGTAGGAGCCCTGCCGACGTAGCTCAGCTGGTAGAGCACTTCACTCGTAATGAAGGGGTCCCCGGTTCGAGTCCGGGCGTCGGCTCCTCCTTAGCTCTGGTTGGAGCCGCAGTCGCGGAGACCGGCGCGGTCAAGCCGACCATTGAGAGGCTGGGCGAGCTTGCTGATCTTGTCGAGCTCGGCAACCATCCCGCGGCTGTCTCCCATGGCGGCCTTGCGGAGGGCGAGTCGAGCGTGGCCGTCAGCCGTCCTGAGTAGGCGCAGAATCGGCGTCATCTGTGTGCGCATCGCGGAAGGGACCGGGGTGCTCTCAATTTGCCTGTCCTGGGCCAGCGCGAGCGCGAGGTAGTGACCCAGCGCGTAGCCGAAGGCCTTCCAGTCTTTAGCCTTGGTCGCCTTTTGCATCGCCTTCTTGTCGACTCTGAACTTCGGGGTGTAGCCGCGACAGAGGCCGTTCAGTTGCGCGCGGTAGCCGGCAGGAGTCTGCGCTGAAGCCGCCGACGGAGCGACGACTCCTAGGGCGACGGTGACGATGACTGCGACGTAGAGCTTCATTGGCAAACGTTGGCCTTTGCTTCCCGACTTACATCGTCTGGTTGGCCTACCGCCTTTAGTCACCTCCCGGGGCCAGTGGGTCCATGCGGCGCGTGCCGGTGCAAATCGGCGCGGTGGTCGACCCAACCTCTAGGTCCAGGCACATCAGGACCTTCGTGGCGCGCCTGTCATCTGGCTTTTCCCAAAGTGAGGCACAGGGGGAAAAGCTTTTCCGCGCTCGTGTGCGACACGGGCGTGCGGTGGCTAGCCCCATCCACGGAAACGAGAGGAACTTGCATGACTGGATGGACGCTGAAGGCCGCGAAAGTCGTGGCAATGGTGGGTCTGCTGATCGCCGGTATCGGTGTGTCAACTGCCCTCGCCGATTCCGGAAACGGAAACGGGAACGGGAATGGGAACGGTTCTCCCACGACAGTCCCTGGATCCCCGGGCGACGACTGCTCGCATGGCAACTCTGGCAAAGATTGCCGTCCCGATCCGAACCAGAACGGTAAGGACTGTGAGGACCACGGGAACGCGAAGGGCAACGAGGATCACTGCGACCAGGCCGAAACGACGACGACGGTTCCCACGACTACGGACGAGACCACGACGAACGAGACCACGACGACGAACCAGAACACGACGACGAACGAGACCACGACAACGACTACGAAAACTGAAACGGGCTCCACCCCGCCGACGACCACGAGCTCATCGACTCCGGGCAACGGCGGATCATCCGGAGGGCCGGGAGTTTCCTCGGCGCCGGAGCCCGCGGTCAGCACACCGGCGGTCCAGAAGAAGCCGGCGCACAAAGTGAGGGGTGCACGGGCGAGCGGTGTCGCAGCGGCGACCAGCAGGCCCGGAGAGCTGCCTTTCACCGGCTTCCCCGCTTGGGCTCTTGCCCTGATCGGTTCCGCGATGCTCGCGGCCGGCCTCGGGCTTCGCAGAGTCGGGTCGAAAGTCGCCTCCTAGCACGTCCATCGTGGTGGCCCCACCGGGGGCCACCACGATGTTCCAGTAGCTATCCCGCGACCAAGCCCGTGATGTACAAAGCCCCGCGTCGCCGCGGGGCTTCGTGTTCGGATCTGCGACCGGGCTAGCGGTCGGTGTAGCCCATACCGCCCGGACCGTAGTAGCCGCCGAGCTCGTCGCGGTAGTCCTGGTCGTGGTACCGCTTGTCGTCGAACTCCGGCGCGTTCTTGATCTGATCCTTCGTGCGGTTGACGAACACCGTTTCGGTATCGAGATCGAAGTCACGAATGACTCCGGCCGGGAGCATCACCTTCTTGCCGAAGATCCACGGGCCCGTGTCGACGACGATGAAGCTGCCGACGGCCTCGTTGGTCGACTCGTCGACCTTGCCGATGCTGCCGTCGAGCGCCTCCACCGTGAAGCCGGTCAAGTCGACGGACGGAGCCGTCCTGGTGCTGTAGGTCCAGATTTCAGCGATCGTCATTCTGCCTCAACCCCTTCGGAAGGCCCTCGCCTTCGATCGTGTGCATGACCTGCTAGGTACAGCTCTTCTAGCCCCTGGGGCGGAAGGGTAAACACGCGAAATCCCTGCAAATTGGGACATCTCCAAACGGATTTGCGCTCTCCGTCGGTTGGGCGTGCTCCCTCCGATCGCGGCTATCCTTCCGCCTCCTGGCGTTTTGCCGCCCAGACCTTCGCGGCCCTGAAGAGAGGGGTCTCCTCATGGCTATTCAGCGGCACGACGGTCCGGGCAAAGCAAGCGCCGCGAGTCCGGTTCACCGCTTGCGGTGTGTCAGCTGTTCGTACGGTGCGAGTCGGGCGATCGCACCGGAGCGCTGCCCGATGTGCGGCGGATCGTCGTGGGAATTCGAGAACTGGCGTCCCTTCTCGCAGCTCCAGGTCGACCTGAGTCAAACGATCACAGCAACGGAGCACGAGGCTCTTTAGAGCCGGCGCCCGTCACCCACACCGCCGGTTCCATGTGGCACCCTGTCACCCCAGAGTGCTGAATATTGGCTGTCTTGTCGTCGTTGGCGTACTTGTTGCTCTGATGGCGGCCGGCTGCGGCAGCACCAAGACGGTGACGAGGACCGTGACCGTACCCGCGAAGTCGACGTCGTCGGGCCTCGGCCCGCCCGCCGTGCAGACGCAGTTCGGCTACATCAAGTCCATGAAGCGAAAGGGCGCCGGCTATGTGCTTCGCTTCGACCCCGCCTTGCTCCTGAGTGGAATCACAGCGAACACCGCCGCTGCAGAGGACGGCGCAGTCGCACCAGGCCAACCCGTTCCCAACGACAACTACCGCCTGAATGAAGGCCACAGGCTGTTGACGTACCTGCTGCCGACGACCGCGCGCGTCTCCGTCATCACGCAACACGGGCAGGGCTCGCTCGGCGAGACGAAGATCCCGGTCGACGAGCTGGCGCGGATCGTCAACGGCGGGAAGCATCTGAAGCTCTTCGAACCGCTGACGACGGGGGTCTGGCTGAGAGTGCACATCGACACGGTGCAAACCCTTGACCAGCAGTATCAGCCGTGATGAAGAAGATCCTTGTCGGCGTCGACGGCTCGGACACATCGAAACAGGCTCTGCGCTGGGCCGTTGACAACGCCGGAGAAGCTGAAGTCGTTGCGCTGCATGTCTACGACGTCCCACTACCGATTCCGGATGCGGCGCCGGGCCACCCGGTCAACTTCGCGGAGATCGTCACCGAGACGCACGAGGGCGCCGTTCGATTCGTCACGTCGATCGTCGACGAGGTTGTGGGAGACCAGCGCTCCGTGAGGGCCGAAGCCATCGAAGGACATCCGGTCGAAGTGCTGATCGAGGCCGCCGCCGACGCGGATCTGCTCGTGCTCGGCTCACACGGCGCCGGGCGCGCCGAGTTTCTGATCGGCTCGGTCAGTCAGGAGTGCGTCCAGCAGGCTTCTGGGCCGGTTCTGATCTACCGCGGCTGATTCGCGCTCAGCTCGGTGTGTGCGAGAACATGTTCGCCGTGAGACCGCTCGGCGGGAAGATCGAGTCCTACGACGCGCCCTCGACCGAGGAGATCGCGCAACGGACCGGCCTCGATGTCGCCGAGATCCTCCGGTTCGACGGCAACACGTCGCCGCACCTGTTGCCATCGACACGGGCCGAAGCGCTCGCGGAGGAGCTGGCGCGCATCCACACGTACCCGCACGGTGGCTACCCGCGGCTCGAGCAGGCGATCGCGGACTACGCGGGTGTCTCGCCGGAGAACGTCGTTCTCGGCGCAGGTGCGGACGACCTGATCCTGCTCGTCACTCGTGCATTCGCAGGTCCGGGAGACCGGGTCGCGATCGCGAACGACCCGACCTATCCGATGTTCCACATCGCCGTTTGGGTCGCAGGCGCCGAGATCGACGATCGCGAGCCGATGCTCACCATCTGCTGCAGGCCGAACAACCCCACCGGCGAGCTTGGCGACCTCCCGACCGCCCGGCCACTCGTCGTCGACGAGGCGTACTTCGAGTACTCGGGCGATACGGCTGCCGGCCTGATCGAGGAAGGCGTGATCGTCTTGCGCACCTTCTCGAAGGTGTTCGGGCTAGCGGGAGCGCGCGTTGGGTATGCCCTCGCCGGCCGCGAAGTCGCAGCAGAGCTGAACAAGCGCCAGCATCCGGCGCCGCTCTCGACGCTGTCGGCCGCACTGGCGCTCGCCGGGCTCCAAACGCCGCCGGACGTCCGGCCGATCCTCGCCGAGCGCGAGCGCTTGGCTTCGCGCCTGCGCGAGCTCGGCTATGAACCGTTGCCCTCGCATGCGAACTTTCTCTACGTCCCCGTCGACGAGCCGCAAGGACTTGCCGACGAGCTGATGGCTCGCGGGCTCGCGGTGCGGCCGGTGCGCGGCGGCATCCGCATCACGGTTCGGAACGAACGAGACGACGAGCTCCTGCTCGGCTTCCTGGGAGAGCGCGCGGTCTAGCTCCGCCGTACGGCTCAGTCGTAGATCGCGTCCCCGGTATCGGGGTCGAAGAAGTGCAGGCGGCTCGTGTCTACGACGAGGTGCAGCCTTGCGCCTTCCTGGGCACCGGTCTCCCGGTCGACACGGGCGACCCAGACGTTTCCCTTCACGCCCGCGACCTCCGCCGCCTCCTCGCCCACCGCCGCCGTGACGTCCTCGCCTCGCACTGCCTTGGCGTCGACGCCGAAGTGCACGAAGACCTCGGAGCCCATGTCCTCGCGGATGTCCACGACAGCCGCGAGGCGCGTTCCCTCCGGGGCGCCGTCGGCGTGCTCCGCGTCCTCGATGTCCTCGGGGCGAACACCGAGGATGACGCGCCGGCCCGTGAATCTCCTCAGTGCCGGCCGGCGCTGGAGGACCGGGCCGCCAATCTGGAGAGAGCGCTGGCCGAACGTCGCTGACATGCCGCCGTTGGCGGGCGCGAGGTCGGCGCCGACGAGGTTCATCGCGGGGGAGCCGATGAACTCGGCGACGAAGAGGTTGCGCGGCCTGTCGTAGAGCTCCTGGGGCCCGGCCACCTGCTGGAGCAGGCCCCCGCGCATGATCGCGACGCGGTCGCCGAGCGTCATCGCCTCGACCTGGTCGTGCGTCACGTAGATGGTTGTCACGTTCAGTTCGCGCTGCAGCCGTGCGATCTCGGCCCGCATCTCGACGCGGAGCTTCGCGTCGAGGTTGGAGAGCGGCTCGTCCATCAGGAACGCCTGCGGCTCGCGGACGATCGCGCGTCCCATCGCGACCCGCTGGCGCTGGCCCCCGGAGAGGGTCCGGGGCTTCTTCGGGAGCACTTCGGCGAGGCCGAGCGTCTTCGCAGCGCCGTTAACGCGGTCGCGGCGACGGTCCTTCTTCATGCCGCGGAGCTTGAGCCCGAAGGCCATGTTGTCGAACGCGCTCATGTGCGGGTAGAGCGCGTAGTTCTGGAAGATCATCGCGATGTCACGATCCTTCGGCGGCAGCTTGTTCACGACCTCGCCGCCGATCACGACCCTGCCCTCGGTGATCGGCTCGAGCCCGGCGACCATGCGCAGCGCGCTCGTCTTCCCGCAGCCGCTCGGCCCGACCAGCACGACGAACTCCCCGTCCTCGATCGCCAGGTCGAGCTCCGAGACAGCCCGTGTCCCGTCCCCGTAAACCTTCGTCAGCTTGTCGAGGGTGATCTCGGCCATTGCGCGGATTGCCTCGAACTTTATTAGGATCGCGATGGAGTGGAGGCAGTCGCGGCTTCACGGCCCCGGGGCAGGCGCTTGACGAACGTCTTCGAGCGCCCTGGCGTCTTTGCGTCCGTACTCATCTCGCCCGCCGTGATCTTCGTGCTCCTGCTCGTCGGCGGGCCGCTGCTGATCGCGATCGGGCTGAGCTTCACGAACGCGACTTCGGGCGAGCTGCACGGCAAATGGGTCGGCCTGGAGAACTTCCGTAACGAATGGGGGAACCCGACTTTTCAGCAAGCGGTCTGGCACACGTTCCTCTTCACGGTGATCTCCCAGGCGGTCGTGCTTGTCGTCGCGGGCTTGCTCGCCCACGCGCTGACGAAGAACTTCCCCGGCAAGTGGCTGCTCCGCTTCCTGATCTTGCTGCCCTGGGCCGCGCCGATCGCGCTGAGCCTGATGGTGTGGAAGTGGATGTTCGACACGAGCTACTCGATCTTCAACTGGACGCTCGTGCACCTCCACCTGTACAAGCCGCTCGAGGTTCCGCAGTACCTGGCCCAGCCGAAGCTCGCGATGGCTTCCGTGATCACCGTGCACGCGTGGCGGATCATCCCCTTCGCCGTCGTGATCTTCCTCGCCGGCCTCGCCTCGATCCCGAAGGAGGTCGACGACGCCGCCGCGATCGACGGTGCCACGGGCTTCAGGAAGTTCTGGTCCGTGACTCTGCCGCTTCAGCTGCCGATCGCAACGGTCGCCCTCCTCTTCGGCATCGTCTTCACCGCCACCGACATGGCGATCGTCTACATCCTCACGCAGGGCGGCCCGCCACCATCCTTCAGCACGGAAATGGTGACGACCTGGTCGTACAAAACCGGCATCGAAGCGGGCTCACTCGGACCGGGCGCGGCGATCTCTCTCTTCCTCCTTCCGGTGCTCGCCGTGGTGAGCATCGCGATGCTGCTGTTCGCGCGGCGGGCGGAGGTCTCGTGAAGGAGAAGGGCCTCTCCTACCTGATCGTCGGCCCGTTCGCGATCATCCTCGCGTTCCCGTTCTACGTGATGGTGATCACGGCGTTCAAGAACCGGACGGAGCTCTACGACCCGAGTATCACACCGTATTGGTTCGGCAAGCAGAGCCCGACCTGGGACAACGCCTCGTACCTGTTCCACGAGACGCAGTACCCACGCTGGCTCGCGAACACCGCGATCGTCGGCGTCTGCGTCGTCGCGGTCACGCTCGTGCTCGCCGTCCCCGCGGGTTACGCGCTCGCTCGGCTGGCGGGACGCGTGGGCCAGAGCCTCGGCGTCGGCATCTTCCTAACGTACCTCGTCCCGCCGACGCTGCTGTTCATCCCGCTGTTCTGGGTGATCAACCAGGTGCATCTCCAGAACTCGATCTGGTCGCTCGTCCTCGTCTACCCCTCGTTCACGGTGCCTTTCGCCACGTGGCTGCTGATGGGGTTCTTCAAGACCATCCCGGCCGAGCTAGAGGACGCCGCGCGTGTGGACGGTGCGTCGCGGCTGACGACCCTGACGCGTGTCGTCTTCCCGATCTCCGTCCCCGGAATCCTCACTGTCGTGATCTTCTCGTTCTCGCTCGTCGTGAACGAGTTCGTGTACGCCTTCACGTTCATCTCGCCATCCGACCACAAGATGGTCTCGACCGGTGTCTATACGGATCTCATCCGTGGCGACCTGCCTGAATGGGGCGCGATCATGGTCGCCGCGCTCATCCCGAGCATCCCACTCGCGCTCCTCTACAACACATTTCTCGACCGCTTCATCGCAGGCTTCACAGGTGGAGCCTTCCGGTAGCGGCGAAAGGAGGATCGATGGCACATTCAGACGATCCGAGTCATCGCGAAGGGAGATATGACCGACGCGAGCTCCTGCGCAAAGCGGGGGCGGGCGCCGTCTCGGTCGGCGTCGCCGGCTCGGGGTTCGGCCAGGCGTTCTACGGGCCGCTGCGGTTCAAGGGTCGCTGGCTGAAGGGCGATCTCTCGCTGATCACCTGGGCGCACTTCGTCCCGGCGTTCGACGTGTGGCTGGACAAGACCTGGGCTCCAGAGTGGGGCCAGAAGAACGACGTGCAAGTGAAGGTGGACCACATCCTCAACACGCTGCTGCCCGCACGTGCCCAGGCCGAGGTGGCCGCGCGAAACGGACACGACATCTTCTTCGACCTGGCTCCGCGCCCGCAGTTCGAAGACAATGTCATCAATCACAGGGAGATCGTCCAGGAGGTCACGCGCAAGGTCGGAAAGATCGGGCACATCGCGCAGAAGGCGACCTACAACCCGAAGACGAAGAAGTACTTTGCCTTCTCCGACAACTACGTCCCCGACCCCGTCGTCTGGCGCCACGACATCTGGAACGGCATAGGCGTCTCCCCGAACACGTGGGACAGCGTTCGCCGCGCGGCCCCGAAGCTCAAGGCGGCAGGGCACCCGCTCGGGATCGGGCAGTCGGCCGAGCTCGACTCGAACATGGCGCTGATGTCCTTCCTGATGTGCTTCGGGTCGTTTGTCCAGAACGAGAAGCACCAGGTCACGATCAAGAGCAAGCGCACCGTCGAGGCGCTGAAGTTCATGGCCGACATCTACCAGCGTGGTGAAACCGAGGACATCTTCGGCTGGGATCCTGCCGGCAACAACAACTTCCTCTACTCGGGCAAGGGTTCCATGATCTTCAACGCCATTTCGGCGACCCGCACACCGGAGGACAACAAGCTGCCATTCGCGGACAACCTCTGGATCTGGCCGATCCCGAAGGGCCCGCACGGACGCCTGGGCTACCAGCACGTCATGGGCTCCTGGTGGATCTGGAAGTTCGCGAAGAACCAGGCGGCGGCTAAGAAATTCCTCGCCGACCTCGAGATCAACTACAAGGACGCCTTTCTCGCGTCGAAGTACTACAACTTCCCCAGCTTCCCGGGGGCGTTCCCGTTCGCGAAGATCCGCAAGGCGGTCGCCCAGGACACGCACAAGCCGAGGGGGAAGTACGGCGTCCTCACCACGATCGCGCAGAAGTACACGACGAACCCCGGCCATCCCGGCTACTCGAACGCGGCGTTTGGGGAGATGTTCAGCAAGTTCCTGATCCCGAAGATGTTCGCGGAGGTCTCGCAGAAGAAGATGACCGCACAGGAGGCCGTGAACGCGGCCGACCGCGAGATCAAGCAGATCTACGCGAAGTGGCGGAAGCTCGGGAAGATCTAGCCGAATGTGAACGGGGGCGACCATTGGTTAGGTCGTTCCCCCGTTCGTCTTCTAATCTAGGCGGGTGACTTCCAACCCGCACCGCTGGCGCATCCTCGCCGTCGTCGCGACGGCGTTCTTCATGACGATCCTCGATGTCTCGATCGTCAACGTCGCCCTGCCGTCCATCGGGCGGGCGCTCGACTTCTCGCGCGAGAACCTGCAGTGGGTGATCACGGCGTACTCGATTGCGTTCGGCGGCTTCCTGCTGCTCGGCGGGCGGGCGGCGGATCTGCTCGGGCGGCGCCGCGTGTTCATGGTGGGCGTGGCGCTCTTCACACTCGCCTCGCTCGCGTGCGGGCTCGCGCAGTCGGAGGGAATGCTGATTGCATCGCGCGCCGTGCAAGGGCTCGGCGGTGCGATCATCTCGCCTGCCGCTCTTTCGATCGTGATGACGAGCTTCGAGGAAGGGCCTGAGCGGAACAAGGCGCTCGGGATCTGGGGCGCGCTCGGAGGCAGCGGCGCCGCGGTCGGCGTGCTCGCGGGCGGCGTGCTGACGAAGTACCTCGGCTGGGAATGGATCTTCTTCGTCAACGTTCCCGTCGGCGCGGTCGTGCTCCTGCTGACGCCGCGCATCGTGCCGGAGAGCCGGCGCGACGAGACGGGCCGGAGGTACGACGTGCTCGGCGCTGTGCTCGTCAGCGGCGGCCTCGCACTCCTCGTCTACACGATCTCGAGGGCACCCGACGTCGGGTGGGTGACGGCACGGACGATCCTGCTGTTGATCGCTTCGGCCGCCCTGCTCGCTGGGTTCTTCGTCAACGAGCGCCGGATTCCCGATCCGCTGATGCCGTTCCACATCTTCCGCGTGCGAACAGTTACCGGGGCGAACGTCGTCGGCGCCCTGCTCGGCGCCGTCCTCTTCGCGAACTTCTTCGTGTTAACGCTCTACGTGCAGGGGGTCCTCGGCTACTCCGCGCTGAAGGCGGGCGTGACGTTCGTCGCGACAGCGGGAACCGCGGTCATTGCTGCCGGCGTTGCGCAGGCGCTGACCACGAGGTTCGGCCCGAAGCCGATCATCGCGATCGGCCTCGCGCTCCTGACCGGAGCGATGATCTGGTACTCGCAGATCCCGGTGCACGCGAGCTATGCCTCCGATCTGCTGCCCGGCTACCTGATGGTCGGGGTCGGGATCGCCTTCGCCTTCGTCCCTGTTTCGATCGCGGCGCTCGCCGGGGTCGCAGAGCGGGAGGCCGGCTTGGCGTCGGGGCTGATCAACACGTCGCAGCAGATCGGCGGCGCAGTCGGCACGGCCGTCGCCTCGTCGATCTTCACGAGCCATTTCAAGACGCTCGTACGCGAGGGCAAGTCGCTGCCGGTCGCGCTCACCGGAGGCTACAGCTGGGCCTTCTGGGGGCTCGCCGTGATCGGAGCGCTCGCGCTCATTGCAGCACTGACGCTAATCCGCGGCGAGGAGATGAGCGAGGCGCCCGCAGCGGCGCCAATCCCCTAGACCTTCGCGACGAGCGCTTCCGGCACGGTGTCGTGCACGGAGAAGTGCCGGTCGAGGCCCGAGATCTGAAGCGCACGCTTCGTCTCGACTCCCGGGGCGGCAAGGAAGAACGCGCGCCCGTTGTCGAGCTTCGTCCGCGCCTCGATCAGGACGCCCAGCGCCGTCGAGTCGATGAACTCGACCTCGCCGAGGTCGACCACGATCCGCTCCGGCGACTCGGCGCAGGCGCCCGTCAGGGCCGCCCGGACCTGTTCGGCGTTATAGAGATCGAGCTCGCCGCCCAGACTGACGACGCAAGCGGTGCCGACTGCCTCGATCCGCAAAACGGGATCCCTGCGCAGTCCGTCTCCGGTCGAGTTGTGCGACATGACAATGCCCTCCTTGACTCCACGAGCGCCGCAGGGGGGTCTGGGCGGGCTCGACGCAGCCGAATTACACACTTGGCCAGCCGGAAGCGCAACCCGTCATGTGTTGACCAGCCGCCTCCCGAAGGGGATCTTGTACGGCATGGATGTGGCTGCCGTCGCCCGCCGAGCCCGAACCGAGAACTTTCCGGTTGCCTCGGTCCTGTTTCCTCGCCGCCTGCGACCGCATCTACGCGCCGTCTACGGGTTCGCCCGCCTGGTGGACATCCTCGGCGACGAGGTGGAGGGCGATCGGCTCGCCACGCTGGACGAGCTCGAGCGTGAGGTCGAAGCCTGCTACCGGAGCGAGCCGACCTGGCCGGTGATGCGTGCGCTAGCTCCCACCATCCACGAGTTCTCCCTGCCCCGTGAGCCGTTCCTGCGCCTGATCGAGGCGAACCGGATGGACCAGCGCATCTCGGAGTACGCGACCTGGGAGGACCTTCGGGAGTACTGCCGGCATTCCGCGGATCCGGTGGGGTGGCTCGTGCTCGGCCTGCTCCGCCTGGACGGAGACGCCGAGCTGGTCGCCGCGAGCGACGACGTCTGCACGGGACTGCAGCTCGTGAACTTCCTGCAGGACGTTCCGCGCGACCTCGAGCTCGGGCGCATCTACCTGCCGCTCGAGGACCGGCGCCGGTTCGACGTGACGGAGCTCGACCATCCCAGTGCGGAGCTCCTCGACCTGCTGCGTTTCGAGGCCGCCCGCGCGCGAGACCTCCTGGCCGCCGGGCAGCAGCTGCAGGAACGGATCGGCGGCCGCACCGGACGCGCCGTGGGCCTCTTCGCGCGCGGCGGGGCGGCGGCGCTCGACGCGCTCGAGTCCGCCCACTGGGACGTGTTCACGCAGCGGCCCCGTCCTTCGCGCACCCGGCTCGCACTGGCGGCGCTCGCGCGATGACCACCGAGCAGGCATATGCGGAGGTCGAGCGGCTGACCCGGCGACGCGCGCGCAACTTTGCGTACGGGATCATGGTGCTCCCGCGTGAGAAGCGTCGTGCGATCGCAGCCATCTATGCATTCGCCCGGCGGGTCGACGACGTCGCAGACGGCGAGTTGCCGCGCGACGAGAAGGAGGTGCAGCTCGAAAGGCTGCGCGCCGCACTCGACTCGCCCGGCCCCGATGCGATGTCGGTGGCGCTTGCGGATGCGCGTGCGCGGTTTCCGATTCCAGACAGTGCCCTGCATGCGCTCGTCGACGGCGGCCTGCAAGATCTCGACCAGACGCGCTACGCGCACTTCGAGGAGCTGCGCTCGTATTGCACAAAGGTTGCCGGGGCGGTCGGCGTTGCGTGTGTGGCGGTGTACGGCTCCGAGGACGTCGAGCGCGCCGAGACGCTCGGGGTCGCGCTGCAGCTGATCAACATCATCCGCGACGTGCGTGAGGACTGGGACCTCGGCCGCGTGTATCTCCCGCAGGACGAGCTTGCATCGTTCGGCGTCACCGAAGACGAGATTGCCGCCGGCGAAACGACAGATGCGTGGCGGGGGCTGATGACGTTCCAGTCCGAACGCGCCCGCGCTTACCTGCGCGACGGGCTCGGCCTCGCACGTACGCTCGACGGTAGAAGCGCCTTGTGTATCTCCACGTTCGCCGGCCTCTATCGCGCGACGCTCGATCGCATCGAGGCGCGCGGCTTCGACGTCTTCGACGGCCCGCCGCAGCTGTCGACGCTGACAAAGCTGCGGATCGTGGGCGGGGGTCTACGGCGATGAAGGCAGCCGTGATCGGGGGCGGGCTCGCAGGCTGCGCAGCTGCACTCGAACTGGTGGACGCGGGTCACGACGTCACGCTCTTCGAGGCCAGGCCGACGCTCGGCGGCGCCGTCCAGACGCTGCCTGAGCGAGCGGGCGACCCGGTGCCTCCTCCGGACAACGGGCAGCACATTGCGCTCGGCTGCTTCACGGAGTACCTCGCCTTTCTCGAACGCATCGGCGAGAGCGGCTCGGTGCGCCGGATGCGGCTGAGCCTGCCTGTCGTCGACGCGGAGCGCCGGTGGGCGCAGATTTCGCCCGCCACGATTCTCCTCGCGCGCTACCGCCATCTGCCCTTGCGCGACCGCCCGCTCGCGTGGCAGTTGCTCGCACTGCGCGGCGCCCGCGCAGACGAGCACGACGACGAGACGTTCGCGGACTTCCTCCTCGGCAAGGGCCAGTCGCCAAGGGCGATCGAGCGCTTCTGGGACGTCTTCATCCGTCCCGCGCTCAATCTTCCGTGCGCAGAGGCGAGCGCCGCGATGGGCATCTTCACGGTGCAGGCCGCACTGCTTTCGGGCCTCCGCGCAAGCGAGCTCGTCCTGCCGACGAAGCCGCTCGGCTGGATGCATGGCGACGCAGCACTGAGGACGCTCGAACGCCGGGGCGCGCAGGTCGAGACCGGCGTCAGAGTCGACGACGTCGACGACGTTGCCGCCGATGCGATTGTCGTCGCGACACCGCCCGCGGAATCGGCGCGCCTGCTCGGCGAGCCGGAGCCGAAGCTGGAGCCGTCTCCGATCGTCAGCGTGCACCTCCTCTTCGACAGGCCGCTCCTGCGGACCCCGCTTGCGGCGCTCCTCGACTCGGATGCGCACTGGCTCTTCGATCGGAGCGCTTTGACGGGCGTCAGCCCGTCAAAGAAAGCTCCTGTCCGCGATAGCGGACCAGGGGAGGGGGTTCGGGGGAACCGGGAGGTTCCCCCGTGGCCGGCCGACGCGCAGTACCTGACCGTGGTCTCGAGCGGCGTGCCCGAGCTGATGGAGGTGCGGGGCCGCGTGCTCGTCGAGCGGATCGCGGGACAGGTGACCGAACGGCTGGGTGACGCCGAGCTGCTCTGGTCGCGTGTCAGCCGCGAGCCGAACGCGACCGTCGCGCTTCGCCCCGGGACCGCGGCGCAGCGCCCCGGCCCGCTGACCGAGCGGCCGCACGTGACGCGCGCGGGCGCGTGGACCGCGACCGGCTGGCCGGCGACGATGGAGAGCGCGGTTCGCTCCGGCCGAACAGCATCCCGACTGTTGTCCGATATGACAACCAAGGTTGCTGCATGACCGCGGTTCGGGAACTGACATCGCTCGACACCGCCGTCGAGCTCGGCGCGGAGCGTCTGCTCTCGCTGCAGGATCCCGCCGGCTGGTGGAAGGGAGAGCTCGAGTCGAACGCGACGATGACTGCCCAGCATCTGTTCCTGCTCCACTTCCTCGGCCTGCGCGACCCGGAGACCGACCGGCTCCTCGCGAACGAGCTGCTTGCGGGGCGCCGCGACGACGGCACGTGGTCGATCTGGTTCGAAGGGCCGGCCGACCTGTCCGTCACCGTCGAGGCCTATGCGGCGCTGAAGCTCGCGGGAGTCGACGCCGGCGAGGCGACGCGCGAGTACATCCGGCGAGCGGGCGGCGTGCCGCGCGCAAGGATCTTCACCCGCGCGTTCCTCGCGCTGATCGGGCAGTGGCCCTGGAACCGGCTCGCGCACGTTCCGGTCGAGCTGATCCTTCTGCCGGCGGAGGGGCCGCTCTCCGTCTACGACTTCTCCTGTTGGGCGCGCCAGACGATGGTGTCGCTGTCGGCCGTGGAGGCGTTGCGTCCGGTGCGCCCGAGCGCCATCGACCTGAGCGAGATCGGCGGCAGGAAGACCGCACCGGGCGGCCGGCCGCGCCACTCCGCGTACCGCCGGCACGCGATCAGGGTCGCCGAGCGCTGGGTGCGCGAACGACAGGAGGCCGACGGCTCATGGGGTGGGATCCAGCCGCCATGGGTCTGGTCGCTGATCATGCTCGCCGCCCTCGGCCACGGCTTCGAGGACGAGACGTTCGCACGTGGGCTCGCCGGCTGGAAGCGCTTCATGGTGCGGGACGGCGACCGCCTCCGGCCCGAGGCCTGCCAGTCGCCGATCTGGGACACGGCGCTGTCCGTGCTCGCCCTGCGCGCGGCGGGCCTCCCGGCCGACGATCCGCGGCTCCAGGCGGCGGGCTCGTGGCTGCTCGGTGAAGAGGTCAGGGTCCGCGGCGACTGGGCGATCCGCCGGCCGGGACTCGCGCCGGGAGGCTGGTCGTTCGAGTTCGACAACGACCTCTATCCCGATGTCGACGACACGGTCGTGGTCGCACTGGCGCTCCGCGAGCTGGAGCTTGGCGACGATGCCGTCAGGCGCGGGCTCGACTGGACCGTCGGGATGCAGTCGCGGAGCGGCGGCTGGGGCGCGTTCGACGTCGACAACGAGGCGCTCTGGCTCTACAAGCTCCCGATTTGCGACTTCGGCAAGGTCACCGACGAGCCGAGTGCCGACGTGACCGCTCATGCCCTCGAGGCGCTCGCTCACGAATCCGGCTACGACTCTGCGATCGCGTCCGGCCTCGACTGGCTCCTCGCCGAGCAGGAGCCGGACGGCTCCTGGTTCGGCCGCTGGGGCGTGAACCACATATACGGGACGGGCGCTGCGGTGCCGGCCCTGGAGGCCTGCGGAGTTCCTGCGGAGCATCAGGCCATCCGGCGGGCGCTCGCCTGGCTCGACTCCGTCCAGCAACCGGATGGTGCCTTCGGTGAGGACATCCTTTCCTACTCGGAGCCCGCGGCCCGCGGCCGTGGCGCCGCGACCGCCTCCCAAACGGCCTGGGCGCTGCTCGCCTACGTCTCAGGCGGGTCTGCAACCGGGTTGTCCACGCGGCGTGCGGCCGAGTATCTTTGCCAGACTCAGCGTCCTAACGGTGATTGGGACGAGCCGCACTACACGGGTACCGGTTTTCCCCTCGATTTCATGATTCGCTACCACCTGTACCGCTTGACGTTCCCGCTCCTCGCCCTCGGGCGTCTGAGAGAAAGGCTCAACGGATGAAGTTCCCGCTCCGCTCGACCGTCCAGATCGGCAAGTACGTCGCGAGCCAGCAGCGGAAGGGGGAGCGGTATCCGCTCGTCCTGATGCTCGAGCCGACACTCGCGTGCAACATCGCCTGCATCGGCTGCGGGAAGATTCGGGAGTACGAGTCGAACAAGGCCAGGCTCACCGTGGAGGAGTGCATTGATGCAGGCGCGCAGTGCCCGGCACCGGTCGTGTCGATCTGCGGTGGCGAACCGCTCGTCTACAAGGGCATCGAAGACGTCGTCGCCGGCATGCTCGAGCTCGGGAAGAACATCGATCTCTGCACGAACGCGCTACGGCTGGAGCAGTACCTCGACGTCTTCAAGCCGAGCCATCGCATGACCTTCGTGGTCCATCTCGACGGCATGCGCGAGATCCACGACTACATCTGCGACTACCCCGGTCTGTGGGACGTCGCCGTGGACGCGATCCGGAAGGCGCGCGAAGCCGGCTTCCGCGTTACGACGAACACGACGATCTTCAAGGAGACGTCCGTCGACGACGTGCTGGAGATGATGGGCTATCTGACGAACGAGGTCGGCATCGACGGAATGCTGATCGCCCCCGGTTATCAGTACTCCCAGATCGATCCCGCGCTGACGATGACCCGCGCGGAGCACGAGGAGAAGTTCCGGATCATCCGCAAGGTTGCGCGGCAGCGGAACTACCGCTGGCTCGCGACGCCGATCTACCAGGAGTTCCTCACGGGCGAACGGAAGTTGAAGTGCGCGCCGTGGGGCTCGATCACCCGCAATCCTTACGGGTGGAAGGGGCCGTGCTACCTGCTCACCGACGGGATCTTCCCGACGTACGACGCGCTGCTCGACGGGATGGAGTGGGAGGACTACGGGCCCGGCAACGATCCGCGTTGCGAGCACTGCGCCATCCATTCCGGTTTCGAGCCGTCCGCGGCGTACGAGGCTGCAGGTTCTTTGCGGGAGGGCGCGAGGAGCATGGCTTGGACGTTGACGGGCTGACGTTCGTTTGTGCCATGACCGTCGAAGAGCGCATCGCTCGCCGGTTGGGGCGGACCGCAATCGTCGGGCTCGGCGCCTCGAAGGGCGTGCCTGAGGGACGGCTCGTGTCGTTCGGCATCGCGGGCGCGCTTTCCGGCGAGCTGGCGGTCGGAACGGTGATCGACGCGACGTGCGTCGTCGACGAGTCGGGCGCGGTGCTCTGGGAAGGCGAACCGCTCGGAGCTTCGCCCGCGATGACCGGGACGATCCTCGGCGCGAGCCGGATCGTCGACGACCCGGCGGAAAGGGCCTGGCTGCATGCGGCGACAGGAGCAGACGCGGTCGACATGGAGTCGGGTGCGCTCGCACGGAGCGGGCGGCTCGTCGGCTGCCTGCGCGCGATCAGCGATACGCCGACTCATCGGCTCGGCGGGGTCGCACAGGGCGCGACGCCTGACGGTGGTGTCGACGTGGTCGGGTTCCTGCGCGGCTTCGTCCGCGAACCTGCGGTGACCGTGCGGGCGGCGCGGGGTGCACGTCGGGCGCTGCGAAGCCTGGAGAAGGTGGCATGAGCAAGCGCGTCCTCCTTGCCGCGCCCCGTTCCTTTTGCGCGGGCGTGGACCGTGCCATCGAGATCGTCGAGCGACTGCTCGCCGAGCATGGCCCGCCGATCTACGTCCGGCATGAAATCGTCCACAACGACCATGTCGTCCGCCGGCTCGAGCTGCTCGGGGCCGTCTTCGTCGACGACGAGCAGGAGATCCCGGCCGGAGAGATCTGCGTCCTCTCCGCGCACGGAGTCGCACCTGCAGTCCGCGAGAACTGCGAGCGCCGCGGCCTGCGCGTCGTCGATGCGGTCTGCCCGCTCGTCTCCAAGGTGCATGCGGAGGCGCGGCGTTACGCCGACAGCGGTCATCTCGTAGCGCTCGTCGGCCACGCCGACCATGTCGAGGTGATCGGAACGCACGGTGAGCGTCCCGAGTCGACCGTCGTGGTGGAGTCGCCGGAGGAAGCGGCGCTGCTGGAGTCCGACGGCAAGCCGGTCGCGGTGATCAGCCAGACGACCCTCTCACTGGACGACGTCCGGTCGACCGTCGATGCGCTCGAGAAGCGGTTCGGTACGCTCACACGGCCGGGCGCCGATGACATCTGTTACGCCACCCAGAACCGCCAGGACGCCGTCAAGCGGCTTGCCGAGGAGGCGACGCTCATTTTCGTGATCGGGTCACAGACGAGCTCGAACGCACAACGGCTCGTCGAGGTCGCACGGCTCGCGGGCGCAGAAGCCGAGCTCATCGACGGCGAGAGCGAGCTCGGCGAAGAGCTGGTCTCCCGGCACGAGGTGATCGGCCTGACGGCCGGCGCCTCGACGCCCGGGGAGCTCGTCGACGCGACGATCGAGCGGCTCGCCGCGCGCGGCTATGACGAGGTGATCGAGATCACGGTGGCCCGCGAGGACGTGCACTTCCGGCTTCCGCGGGAGGTGGCCTCCGCGTGACCTCCGTCGAGATTCCCGTCTCGATCGCCGCAGCGCTTCCGAATCTGACGGTGCTCGACATCACGAACGACGTCCGTCGCGAAGTTGCAGCCACCGGCGGCAGCGGCATCGCGTTCGTGTCCCCGAACGGTGACCCGTCGGTGATCCGCGTGCAGGAGCGAGAGACCGGCTTCTTCTCCGATCTCGAGTGCATGCTCGAGCGCCTCGTCCCGCTCCAGGCGGACGAGCGGACACGGCTCGTCTCGATGCTGCTCGGGCCCCGAACGGAGCAAATCCCCTTCAGCGACGGCTCGCTCTGCCTCGGGCACTACCAGCGGATCTTCCTCGTGGCGTTCGAGGATCGCTGCAGCGACGAGTGGATGCTCACCCTGGTTTCCTAGGGGCAACCTCGCGGTTCCGTACCGAGTTGCGCTGACTACGACCAGAGGCGCACACTGTCTGTGAGATGGAGAGGGCCCGTCGCCACCAGCGACTGCTGGCGCGGTTCGCGCTAGGCCTGCTCGCGCTCGTCGCCGAACTGGCGGGCCGCAGTCTCGCTCACCGACTCGACTTCGGCCGTCACGTCGAGACGCCCTATGCGAGTGCCGAGTACTACCCGGTCCTGGTCGCTGTCGTGAAGGTCGCGGTCGCGTTGATGCTCGCGCGCCTCGCGTGGCGTTTCGCCAAGGCGCGCGCGGTTGCGCGCGGCGCTCGCCGGCTGTTGATCGCGCAGGGCTCGCCGGTCGCGCGACATTCGCCACGCGTGCGGCTGCAGTTGTCCCCGCGCCTCTGGCTCGGCTCCTTCCTCGTGACCTCGCTGATCTACCTCGTGCAGATCGATGCGGAGGGAATTTCGGTCGGACGCTGGCCGCTGCTCGCGCCCTGGCTGCACACCGCCGCGCTGCCGGTCTTCGCAGTGCTGTCGGTCGTCGTCGCGGTCGTGTACCGCGCCGTCGAGAGCTGGCTCTCCGACTACGAGAGCTACGCGCGCGAAACCGTCGCCCGCGCCAGCCGGCTATCCGCCGAAACTCTTTCCGCTCCGCGAACGAGTCTC
>Ga0307312_10000026_pt1 | contig 46562 bp, 44 predicted proteins | sample ER_DNA_202_FD_194489 | JGI IMG/M metagenome (GOLD analysis project Ga0307312, IMG submission 194489) | Bulk soil microbial communities from the East River watershed near Crested Butte, Colorado, United States - ER_DNA_202 | ecosystem: Environmental > Terrestrial > Soil > Floodplain | place... | reverse complement strand
CGACAAGGTTTGCGACCAGGTCTCTGACGCGGTCCTGGACGGCATGCTGGCGCAGGACCCTGATGCTCGGGTCGCCTGCGAGACCGCGATCACCAAAGGCCTCTGCGTGGTGATCGGCGAAGTGACCACGCATGCCGAGCTCGACATCCAGCGGACGATTCGCGACACCATCCGGGGCATCGGCTACAACTCGGAGGAGATCGGTTTCGACGCTGACCATGCGCTGATCCAGGTCTACCTCAAAGAGCAATCACCGGATATCGCTGCGAGCGTCGATCATTCGCTCGAAGAGCGCGAAGGGTCGCTCGAGGATGACCCGTTCGAGCTGCAGGGAGCCGGGGACCAGGGCATGATGATCGGCTTTGCGTGCCGTGAGACGCCTGAGCTTATGCCGCTCACCATCGCCCTCGCTCACAGGCTGGCACGGCGGCTTGCGCAGACTCGCAAGGATGGCAGCCTTCCGTTTCTGCGGCCTGACGGCAAGACCCAGGTCACAGTCGAGTACGAGCTGGGCCTCCCAAAGCGCATCGAGGCGATTGTGGTCTCGACCCATCACGACCCGGGGATCAGCCAGAAGGAGCTCGCAGAAGGCGTCTATGCGCTCGTGATCGACCCGGTGCTGAAGGACCTTGTCGTGGACGCTGACACCAAGATCCTGGTCAACCCGAGCGGCAAGTTCATCGTCGGCGGCCCGGCGGCGGATGCCGGTTTGACCGGCCGCAAGATCATCGTTGACACGTATGGCGGGGTGGCCAGGCATGGGGGCGGCGCTTTCAGCGGCAAGGATCCGAGCAAGGTCGATCGCTCGGCTGCCTACGCCGCGCGCCACGTGGCCAAGAACATAGTCGCCGCGGGCCTCGCCGAACGCTGTGAGGTGCAGGTCTCATACGCGATCGGGCGCGCCCATCCGACATCGATCGCGGTGGAGACGTTTGGGACCTCCCCGGTGCCAGAGGATCAGATGCTCGAGCTGGTGCGGCGGCACTTCGACCTTCGCCCGGGGGCCATCATCGCGAACATGCGGTTGAAGCGGCCGATTTACCTCCCCACTGCCGCGTACGGCCACTTCGGTCGCGACGACCTCGGGGTGGCATGGGAGCTGACCGACAAGGCCGAGGCGATGCGCGCCGAGGCTCCGGTGCGCGCGCGGGCGGCCGGCTAACGGCCAGGTCTTCGGCTCCTGTGCCTGGAGCCTTCCAGCTTCGCGTGCACGACACCCTGTCACGGCGAAAGGTTCGCTTGCGGCCTTCGACCAAGAAGGGGAGGCAGGGGCTGACCCTCTACGTGTGTGGGGTCACGCCATACGACTCTGGGCACATGGGGCACGCATTCACCTTTTGCATGTTCGACATCCTGGTGCGCTATGCGGAGGCCAAGGGCGTTCGCGTCAAGTACGTGCAGAACGTCACCGACGTCGATGACCCGCTGTTCGCGCGAGCGAGGCGCGACGGGGTCGATTGGAGAGTGCTCGCCGATCGTGAGACCAAGGTTCACATCCGCGACATGACAGCGCTCGGATGGCGGCCCCCCGATTTCATGCCGCACGTTTCGCAGGAGATTGAGCGCATCCTGGCCGCCGCCACTCAGTTGCACCGCACGGGATACGCCTACAAGACAGACGCCCTCTACTTCGATGTCAGCCGGTACCGCCGGTACGGGAGTCTGTCGCACCGCACTCGCCAGTCAATGCTGCGCAAGCTGCGCGACGAGGGGCTGCTGGGCACGGTGGGTCCCAATGCAAAGCGCGACTCGCTCGATTTCCCGCTGTGGCGAGGCTCGGCGCCGGATGAGCCAACGTGGCCCTCCGCGTTTGGGCCGGGGCGGCCAGGCTGGCACATTGAGTGTTCCGCAATGGCGATGCGCTATCTCGGCGAGCAGATCGACATCCACGGCGGGGGGCGCGACCTGGCGTTCAGCCATCACGAGTCGGAGCGGGCGCAGTCCGAGTCCTTAACCGGCAAGGTTCCCTTCGCCCGAGCCTGGATGCACACTGGCATGGTCCGGTACGAGGGACGGAAGATGAGCAAGTCGCTGGGCAACCTGGTGCACGTGAGCCAGGCGCTGCAGCGAGCGCCCGCGGCCGCGGTGCGGCTCTACCTGGTCTCGCACAGATACGGGCGCGACTGGAGTTTCAGCTGGTCGGGATTGGCGCGAGCCGCCCGGCTGGTGGAGCGTGTGCGCGCCCTTTTGGCGGAGGACGCTCGGGGGGCGGGCGAGCGGCCATCCGCGGTGGTGGTGGGGGCGGGCCCAGCGTTGGGTGTGCCCAAGGGGGCGGGCAAGGCGCTGGTGGCTGAGTTCGATGCCGCGCTGCGCGACGATCTCGATACGCCTCGGGCGATCCGCGCCCTCAGGCGTGCCACGCGAGAAGGCGATGCCGCTGCCGCAAGGTGGATGCTCGCGATCCTGGTTGGGAGCGCCTCGCTGAACTAGCGCTGGACCAGGCCGAAGCCCAGGCTCAGCCCACTTCTAGAGGAGCGCCGCAGTTCGGGCACTCCATGTCCGGGTCGACCTGCACGAGGGTCTCGCAAACGGGGCAGAGGATGGCGCTTCCGGCGGGCGCAGTGTCGGCCTCGGCCTCAGCCTCCATCTCGGCTGGGACGTCGCTCAGGTCCAGCGCAGGCGAGCCACAGTTGAGGCAGATGTAGCCGGGCTGCGCGATCCGATGGTCCTGGTAGGCGCCCCCCGAGTCCAGCTCAACCTCTGCGAACAGCGCGCGGAAGAGCCGGCCGCCACAGCGGTGCGAGCAGACGAGCAGCATGGCTGCAGCTTACGAAACCCGACGTTCTAGGCGACCCGGCGCCGAAGGGTGGCGATCCCGGCGACGATGACCAGCACGCAGAATCCGGCGACGACTCCGACATCCAGCTGCAGTGAGGGCCAGGTCAGGTCGGCGCCTTTGAGCATGACGTCCCGCAGCCCGTTCACCGCATAGGTGAGCGGCAGAACGTCGGAGACGTACTGCAGTGCCTGCGGCTCCGTCGAGACGGGGAAGAGGATGCCCGACAGCAGGACCTGCGGAACGATCACCAGCGGGATGAACTGCACCGCCTGAAATTCAGTGCGCGCGAACATGCTGAGGAAGATGCCCAGGTTGACTGCGCTCAAGGCCATCAATATCTCGAACGTGAAGATCAAGAGGACGTTGCCCTGGTTGTGGACCCGAAGCACGTAGAGCGAGAAGACGAGCACCTCCACTGCCTGGACCAGGGCCAGGACAGTGAAGCCGAGCATGTAGCCAACGACGATTTCGCCCCGCCTCAGCGGGCTCGCCATCAATCGTTCGAGCGTGCCCTGCGAGCGCTCCCGCAAGAAAGAAACGATGGTGACCACGAAGACAAGGAAGAAAAGGATCAAGCCGATGAAGGCCGCGCCGAAGTAGTCGAGCTGATCGAGGTCGGGCCCTCCGTAGAGGTAGGAGACCTTGGGTTGGAACTTGATGGCGGTGGGCGATGCCGCCGCCAGCGAGGCAAGCGCGTCTTGCAAAGCCTGCAAGACAGGAGCCTGCGTCCCGGGCTGCGAACCCTCCAGGTGGATCTCGGGCGCGATAGTGCCCTGCTGAACGAGCTGGCTGAAATCGGCGGGAAAGACGATGTATGCGACAAGCGTTCCGTCCTTGAGCTTGGCATCGCCATCGGACGTATTGATAGTCGTAGCGCTGATCTTGCTCGACTGCTCGAGCGAGCTCGCGATGGTCGCGCCCACCGGGCCCTGGTCTTCGTTGACGATCCCGACTGCGGGTGTCGAGGCCGAGCCGCGAATGAGGTAGCCGAGCAAGCCAAGGATCACGATCGGCGCGACGAACAAGAGCGCCAGCGTGCGGTGGTCGTGACGGAACTGGCGGAGAATGCGGCTTGTGATGGCGGCGATTCGGTGGCCGCTCATTCCGACTCCCTCCCCGACAGCTTGAGAAAAGCTTCTTCAAGGTTGTTGGTGCCCGCCTCGGCGCGCAGCTCGTTTGGAGAACCCTCACCCAGCAGCTTTCCGAATCGCATAAGCCCAAGCCGTTGACAGCGTTCGGCTTCGTCCATCACGTGGCTCGAGACCACGATCGTGGTGCCGGCTGCGGCCATGTCGCGGAAGTGGTCCCAGAACTGCACCCGCAGCTGAGGATCCACGCCCACAGTTGGCTCGTCGAGCAGGAGCAGGCGAGGCCGATGGACCAGCGCGCATGCAAGAGAGCACCGCTGCCTCAGCCCTCCGCTGAGCGTGGCAACCACCGATTTGCGCCTCTGGTCGAGCTCCACCAGCTTCAGCGCCTCGTCCACGTTGCTGTCAGCCCCGCTGATGGCGGCGAAGAACCGCAAGTTCTCCTCCACCGACAGGTCCGGATAGAGGGCCGCCGCCTGGGTCATGTAGCCGACGCGGCCGAGGATGTCGAGGTCCGGCATCAGCTGACCGAGCACTGTCACGGTCCCGGACTCGGGGGCCACCAGCCCGACGATCGATCGGATGAGAGTGGTCTTCCCAGCGCCGTTGGGCCCCAGCAGGCCGTAGATCTCGCCCTGCCTCACCCTCAGTGTCACGTTGTCGAGCGCCTTCAGCGTGCCGAACGACTTGACGACGTTTTCGACGTCGACCGCAAAGGCCTCGCTCATTTCCCTCTCCTTACTTAACCGGCTTTCGCCGTCGCGCTGACGCGATTCTAGTGGGACTCTTAACCGGCTGGGTTCACACCGACCTCACGGCTGCCTACCGTCTTTTGGATGCGCGTGGCCTTGGCTTTCGTGATTGGCATGGTCCTGGGTCTCTGCCCATCACGGGCCGTCGCAAGCTCTGCGTGGGGAAGCCCGGGTTATGGTGATCCACCAGGCTGGTGCACCAACTTCTCGGACATGTGGGTCGCCACTGTCGTCACCAGCGATCCGCAGGTTGGCACCAACCCCGAGCGCAACACGTTCTATGGCTTTCATGCCAACCCCGGATACGACGACTGGTACGGGTATTTCTACGGCGACTTCAGAGGCACTCCCGGAGACGCTTCAGGTTGGGTCAAGCTCCTTCATGAGGACTACCCCAACCACTACCACTGGAACTTCGCTGACAGAGGCTGGGCGGTGCATGGTCACGCCAAGCAGTACATCGCGTATTACAACTGGACCTTTGGGGGCCAGTGCGGGATTGGCGCTTACGGGAACGGCTCGCCCCCTCCGTTCATGGCCGACCAGTACGGCTACCCGGTGGTCGACATCTATGTCGACTCGAGGTCGCCATATCCACCCGAACCTCGCGTGGTTGACATAACCCCGAGCTCGGTGGCTTTCACCTGGGACCCTGTCGACGACAGGGGCGATGGAGCCGGCAAGGATTTCTTCTCATCCGGAATGGACCACTACTCGTCATGGCTCACGATCAACGGTTCGCCGGCAAAGCTGCAACTCCAATCGACCGCCGCTACGAGGACGCTCACGCAGAATGGCATGAGCGCTCAAGAAACGGCGTGCGTCCATGTCATCGCATTCGACAGGCTGAAGAACAGGACAGCGGAGCAGGTGGCGTGCGCGGGTCCGCTTGCACCGCCGCCAATGCCTGATTGGAGTGGGCGTGCTGGAGAGGTGGTCGCGAACCCAGCAGCGCCGGGCCTGGTCGGCCTCGACTCATGGTTCTGGCTGGCGCCGTCGCCGGCGGCGATGACAGTCCACGAGACCCACAGCGGAATCGAGTACATCGTGAGCGCGGTTCCGACTGGGGCCGATTGGGACTTTGGCGATGGCGCAGCCGCCACGTATCCGGACTCGTCTGGTTTTGGGAGCACGTATCCCGAGCCTTCGTCGGTTGCTCACACCTATGAGGCGCACGAACAAGCGGGCTACCTCGTGAAAGCTTCAGTGCGATACGAGGTCACCTGGAGCGCTTATGTCCACGACCGCTTCGTAGGCCGGTATCCACTTGGCACCATGAGTGTCGATGCGAGCCCGCTCCGCTATTCGGTCGAACAAGCGCAGCCGGAGCTGATCGACATTGGAGTTCGAGGTCAGGCCGCGGACCAACCTGACATTGAGTCGATCTCGACCGCGACCACTGGTCCTGGGGGCCTTGTTGCGCGGTACTGGGCGTAGCGCTGCACAAGAAGATCCATCGCGCGCTCAATCTCGACGTCCGCGGTCACGATTCGCGCACTCCCGTCGAGACGCACCCACCACAGCCGGCTCCAGTCGTTTTCGTAGTGATCGATGAGGATGGAGACATTGGGTTTACCGGCGATGTTGCGCAAGCGCTTCAGGTTGGTGGTGCTTTTCGGCTTCGCGTCGATTGCAAAATACAGGGTCTCATCAACAAGCACAAAGCAGATTGGCACGATGTGCGGGCGTCCTCCCGCATCGACAGTAGCCAGGCGTGCAACGCGCGCCGCTTGCGCTCGACGCCGCATCTCGGTGGAGTCCATAACGGAAGTCTGGCGCCAGCGGAAAACGCTGGGATGGGCCCCTGTCATTTTGGCTATGGTTGAGCCGTGCAGAGGCTCCGCACATATACCGTGGAGGAGGCGAACAACGAGCTGCCACGAGTGCGCAGGATCGTGGAGCAGATCGCCGAGCTCTCGGCCCTCCTGCCTGAGCTGGAGGACCAGGCCCGCATCGCCCAGTACGAATCGAAACGACCCGGCGCAGGCGCTGAGGACCTTGAGCGGCAGCAGCAGTCTCGCGACGCGGTCAGCGGCGCCGAGATGGAGCTGCTCAAGGCGGTTGCAAACCTGAACGGCATGGGCATCCAGCTCAAAGGGCCGCTCGAGGGCTTGATCGACTTTCCCTCCTATCGCGACGGCGAGCTGGTGGAGCTGTGCTGGAAGCTCGGCGAAGATCGCGTGGAGCACTGGCATCGAATCGGCGAGGGTTACGGGGGTCGCAAGAAGCTCTAAGAGCTAAGACTGCGTTCGGACGTTCCCTTTAACGGCTTCGTAAACCGCCTTCGCGACGCCGGCTGCATCCAGGCCGTGCTCTTTGAGGATGTCAGAGGCTTTGCCGTGAGGCAGGAATTCGTCAGGCAGGGCCAGCATGCGAACGCGGCCGGCCAAACCATGCGGCGACAGCGCTTCCAGAACGGCGCCGCCGAAGCCGCCGGCGCCAACGTTGTCCTCGACAGTGACCACCACCGGATGATTGCGGGCCCAATCTACGATGCGTGGGTCGACCGGCTTGATCCAGCGTGCGTTGACCACGGCGCACGAAACTTTCTGAGCCTCCAACCGCTCGGCAGCCTCCTTGGCGATCTCGACCATGCGACCCACGGCGAAGATCACGGCGTCCGATCCCTTGCGTAGCTCCTCCCATCTGCCGATGGGCAGCGGCTCGACCGGGAGTTCCGGCGTCGAGGGGACAGGGCCCTTGGGGTAGCGGATGGCGATGGGTCCGTCCGATGCCAGGGCGGTCTCGAGCAGGGCGCAGAGCTCGGTTGCGTCGGCGGGTGCCGCGATCTTCAGGTTGGGGATGAGCCGTAGGAACGAGAGGTCGAACACTCCGTGGTGGGATGAGCCGTCCGGTCCGGTCACCCCTGCTCGGTCGATCACGAAGACGACCGGCAGCTTGTGCAGGGCAACGTCCATGATCGTCTGGTCGAACGCTCTCGCGAGGAACGTCGAGTAGATGCAGACCACAGGATGCATGCCAGCCATTGCCAGTCCGGCCGCGAAGGTCACCGCATGCTGCTCACAGATGCCGACGTCGAAGAAGCGATCGGGAAATTCCTTCGCGAAGTTCAGGAGGCCTGTCGACGATGCCATCGCCGCGGTGATTGCGCAAACTTCTGGCCGAGCCGTCGCCGCCGTCATGAGAGCCTCGCCGAAAACGTCTGTGTAGGTGAGCTCGGTGGAGCGAGGCCGGCCGGTCAGCGGGTCGAACGCGCTGACGCCATGCAGCTTGTCGACCTCGTCATCCACCGCCGGGCCGTAACCGTGGCCCTTCTCGGTGATCACGTGCACGACAACAGGTGCTCTCAGCCGCTTGGAGCGGGAGAGTACCTCTTCCAGTGCAGGCTCGTTGTGACCGTCGACAATGCCTGCGTACTTGATGCCCAGGCTCTCGAATATCGTCGAGGGCTGAAGCAGCTGCTTGAGGCCCTCCTTCACGCGATACGCTGCCTGGTCGGCCGTGGATCCAACGAGAGGCAGGTCGCGCAGCAGGCGCGATATGTCCTCCTTGATTCGCTCGTAGCGCGGGTCGACGCGCAGCTGCGAGAGATGCCGCGCGAGGCCGCCGACTGTCGGGGCGTAGGAGCGCCCGTTGTCGTTGATGATGATGATCAGGTTCGGTGGCTGCAGATGCGCGATCTGATTCAGGGCTTCGTATGCCATTCCGCCAGTCAACGCCCCGTCGCCGATCACTGCGATGACATGCCCGCCCACGCCTTTTCGAAGCCGTGCTTCAGCGATACCCAGCGCGTAGCTGAGCGAGGTCGAGGCGTGGCTGTTCTCGACGAAATCGTGCTCGGACTCCTTGCGTGACGGATATCCGGAAAGGCCGCCACCCTGGCGAAGCCGCACAAAGTCTTTCGCGCGGCCGGTGACGATCTTGTGCACGTAAGCCTGATGGCCGGTGTCCCAAACTATCGCGTCCTTGGGGCTGTCGAAGACCCGATGCAGCGCAAACGTCAGCTCGACCACGCCGAGGTTGGGGGACAGATGTCCGCCGGACTTCGATGTCTGCTCGACGAGGAACGCTCGAACCTCGTCGGCCAGCTGCGTGAGATGGGCCTGGTCCAGCCGGCGGAGGTCAGCCGGGGATTCGATGGTTTCGAGGATTCCCATCTCCGCTCTAACGCTCAGCCCCCGCCATGAGTTCCGCCAGTTGGATACAAAGGCGCGTGCCGGCCCCTGATGGCCCGCGCAGCACTGTGGTCAGCTCGGAGTTGGTGTTCCAGCTCGAGGCAGCTATGTCCAGGTGGGCCCAGGGCTTGCCGCGCGCGAACTCACCGATGAACATGCCTCCCAGTATGGTCCCGGCCTCGCCATACTCCGAATTCCTGAGGTCGGCGATCTGGCTGCGGAGCAGCACCCTGTAGTCGGCGTAGATCGGCAGACGCCAGACCCTGTCTCCAGACAGGCGGGAGGCCTCTTCGATCAGCCGCCAGAATTCATCGTCGTTGCTGACGGCAGCGCTGGCGGCGTGGCCGATCGCGATGGTGGCGGCTCCGGTCAGGGTCGCGACGTCAAGCAGGTGGGTTGCCCCGTTCCGCAGGGCATGCGTGATCGCATCGGCGAGCACGAGCCTGCCCTCCGAGTCAGTGTTCAAGATTTCCACCGTTTTGCCGTCCGCACTCACCACCACGTCACCAGGCCGCTGTGCAGTCGGGCCAGGCATGTTCTCGGTGGCCGCGATGACCGCCATTACGTCAAGGGGCAGCTTGCGCGCGGCTATGACGTCGATCGCGGCAAGCACGGCAGCGGCGCCCGACATGTCGGCTTTCATCTGGCTCATCGATCGCGGCTCTTTCAACGAGATGCCGCCGGTGTCGAATGTGATTCCCTTACCGATCAGTGCGAGCACCGATGCATGCGGATCGGGTGCTTCGCCTGCCAGCTCCTTCCCCCGATGCCGCATGCGGATCAGGCGCGCGGGCAGGGCTGAGCCGGCGGCAACTCCGAGAAGCAGGTTGTAGCCGCCGGCGCGCAGGTCGGCCGGGCCGAGGACCTCGATCTCCAGCCCGTGCCGCTGAGCGATCTTGGTGGCCTCCTGGGCCAGAGCGTCAGGGGTCAGCTCGTTGGCCGGAGCGTTCTGCCACTCGCGAGCGTGGTTGGTCGCCTCACCGGCCTGTTGCGCCGCCACCACTTCATGCTCGCGCCCCTGTCCGAAGCCGCTGAGCACCAGCTCGTCGACGTCGACTCGTTCGGGCTGGGAGCCGGTCTGCCGCGAGCGGCGCTCGAAGGTGCCCATCACGGCGCCCTCGACGACCGCGGTCAGCGTATCGATTCCGAGCGGTTCGACGCGCATGAGACCCAGCCTTTTGTAGCCATAGGTGCGTGCCGCGCGGACCAGCTCATGGTGGGCCGAGCGCAGTCGCTGACCGTCAAGGTCACGGATCGCCCCGAGGCCGTATAGGATCACCCTGCGGGGGGCGATGCGTCCGTGCGTGGGTACGGGCAAGACCTCGTGGATACGCCCTTTGAACTCCGCATTTGCGAGCAGCTCAGACAGCAGGCCGCCGAGCGCCTTGTCGAGATCGAGCGCGCTCCCCGATAGACGCTGCCCTGTGGCGACCGGGATGGCCAGGCCATCGACGCTGATGTCGGCCGGAGCGGTGGCGACGAGTGTGACCCTCACCGGGGACTAACCCTAGCCGCCCGGCGTCACAAGGTGCTCGGCGACAAGCTCCAGCACGTGTGCCACCCGGAGGTCGATGCGACGGCGGCGGGCAGCGGTGGCGATGTGGATCAGGCAGCCTGGATTGTCAGAGGCGACGACCGTGCAGCCCGTCTTCGCGATGGCGTCGAGCTTCCACTTCGCCAGGCGTTCGGCCACGCGCGGCCACTCGACGCTGAACGTGCCGCCGAAGCCGCAGCAATTGGCGATGTCAGGGATGTCTACAACCTCGTAGCCTGCAAGCTCGAGCAGCCGCCGAGGCTCGGCCTTCAGGCCCAGCTGGCGCAGGGTCTGGCACGAGTCGTGGTAGGCGACCCGGATGTCTCTGCCATTTGCACGGACGAGCTCCGGACGCTTAGCCAGGAGCTCCAGGGCGAAGCGGGTGGAGTCCCGGAAGCGCGAACGAAGAGGTTCTTCCTCCTCGGCGCCCCAGCCTGACGCGTCGATCGTGAACGCTCCAAAGCAGGAGGCAGATGGCGTCACGATCGGACCCTTGGAATTTCCAAGGCTTTGTGCCAGCTGATTGTGGAGATCAGCTCCCCCGGCAAAATCGCCGGCATTGGCTGCGATCAGGCCACAGCACCACTGACCCTTGGGAAACCCAACCGTGTAGCCGGCGATGTCTGCGATTTGTCGTAGGGCGACTGCTGCCTCTGGAAGCATTCGGTCCACCATGCAGGAGGCGAAGATCGTCAGCGGCTGGTCACCTCGATGGTCCTCGACGCCGTCGACTTGATCTCTGAAAGGCACGCGCGCGAGCCTCGGCTGCCCAGGCACGAGGCTGCTGAACGGGGCGCCGGCGCGCAGCAGCCGGTCGGCCAGCTCCGGGCGTTTCCAGACCCCGAGCAGCGCTTTCTTGCGCAGCGACTTCCGGCCCTGCCGGCGGTGCTCCAGGATCTGGCGGGGAAGCGGTATATCGACAGGACAGATTTCCTGGCAGGCGTTGCACTGGGTGCAGAGCGTGTTGGGCAGGTCGGCCTTGTCGAGGCCGTGGTGAAAGGGCGTCAGCACCAGGCCGATTGGCCCGTTGTAGATGTGGCCGAATTGATGACCGCCAACGGCCATAAACGGCGGGCAGGCATTTGAACAAGCCCCGCAGCGGATGCATGTGAGGGCGTCGCGAAAGATCGGATCGGCGCGCATCTCCTCGCGGCCGTTGTCGAGGATCACGCAGTGCATCTCGCGCGGTCCGTGCACCCCGATCGTCAGAGACTGCTCGATGTCGGCCGACCTGGAAGGTCCGGTGATCCAGTTGACGTAGCTGGTCATGACCTGCCCGGTGCCGCTCCGCGGCAGCATCCGCAGGACAGCCACTGCGTCGTCAAGCGTTGCGACCAGCTTGTCGATGCCAAACAGCGCGATGTGCACTGGGGGCAGCGTCGTCGTGAGGTCGGCGTTGCCCTCGTTGGTGACGAGGACGATGGTTCCGGTCTCGGCGATCGCCATGTTGGCGCCGCTGATGCCGACGCTTGCCTCGATGAACTTCTGGCGCAGCGATACGCGAGCGTGGTGCTGGATGGCCTCGACTGTGGCCTCGGTCCCGAACACCGCTGCCGCATCCTCCTTGGTCAGGTGGATAGCAGGCGCGATCAGGTGTGACGGGCGCGTGTGTGTGAGCTGGACCATCCGTTCGCCAAGGTCCGTCTCGACCACCTCCATCCCCAGCCCCTCGAGGTAAGGATTGAGCTCGATCTCCTCGCTGGCCATTGACTTGACCTTGGTCACGACCACGCGGCGCGCGTTTGCACGCAACGCGGCCTGGGGCTCGGCCGGGCTGCCCGCGTTCCAGCAGATCTGGCCGATGATGTCGCGAGCTGCGGCGGCATCCTTTGCGTAATGGACGACGCCGCCGGCCGCTTCGAGCCGCTCCGTGAACTGCTCGACCAGCTCAGGCAGGCGATCGAGGTTGGCACGGCGCCGCTTCTTGAGGTCAGCTTGACCTTTGGCGAAATCGAAGCTCTTGAATGCGAGGTCACGACGCCCTCGGATCCCGGTTAGGCCGCTGGTGAGCGCACGCTGCAGGCTGGGGTCGTCGAGAGCCTTGTCGACGCGCCTGTAAAAGTGGCGCCGGCTCTCAGGCACGCGCTTTCGCAGCTTCCTGTAGGGCCTCGTCGACGGCGGCCGGGGTGGACACCGGCGCCAAGCATATGGTCCCCACGCACACCACGGCACGTTTGTCTCCATTCGGATCGATTACGGCGTACGGGTGAGCGACGAGCGCCGCCCGCGCCAGCACCGGATTGCCGGTGCTCACCTTGATCGGTTGGCGAAGTCGATCCAGCGCGCGCGCGAAAGCAGCTGCCATCAACCCGTACTGGCGCGGCAGCGCCGCCACCGACTCAAGCGTTCGTCGCGCTCTGGAGAGATACTGCATCTCGGTCCCGCCGGTGAGCACGTCGAGCTCGACCAGGGCCATTGAGGCAACCGAGTTCTCGCCGAGGGGCTTGATACGGTCCCCAAGCCGGCCGAGCTGGTCGCCGCCCGCGTGATCGAAATATCCACCCAGCTCGCGGTCCGCGTACCGCCTCTCGAGATGGTCGGCCAGATCGATCGCAGCTGGAAGCCACCGCTCTCCAAGTCCCGCTTGGTGCGCGCGGACTGCCGCCAAAAGCCCCCACACCTGGTCGCCGAGCTGACCTGCGGCCCCGTCGGTGCGGATAAGGCCCTCTCCGGTCTTGTAGCTCTTGTGAAAGAGCCGCTCGAGCAGCTTCGCCGCCCGCACGCGAAGCGCCGGACGTTCGCGACGAATCGCAGCGTCGAGGTAGGCGACTCCAAGAGCCGCGTTCCACGACGTGTAGATGCGCCGGTCGACGTACGGCGCGCTTTCCGGACTGCGTTCATCGGCGCCCAGCGAGTAGTAGTGCTCGTCAGCATCCTGGCTGCCGGCGTACAGGCCGGTCTTCGCGTCGCGGAGCACAGTATCGAGGTAGCGGGTCGTCGAGTCGAGCACGTCGTCGAGCCCGGCGAGAGCAACTGCCTCGACCAGCCCGGCGTGGTCCTCGAGCATCTTCTCGAAGTGGGGGACGCTCCAGTCCTGGGTGGTGGAGTAGCGGAAGAAGCCGCCCTCCACGTGATCGTAGGTGCCGCCTCCCGCCATGCTCTCGAGCGTGTGCACGGCCATCTGACGCAATGCTGGATCGGACCTTACCTGGGCCTGCTCGAGCAGCAGGAGCAGGGCCTCGGTCTGGGGGAACTTGGGCGCGCTGCCAAACCCTCCGTACTCATCGTCGTAAGCGTTGGTGACGGCTTCGAGGATGGTGTCGACCATCGTCTCGTCGAGGTCGCCTGCGCTGCGCGCAGCCCCCGAGCCGGCGCGCTTGCGTGACTCCAGGACACTGCTGGCTATCTCCGGTTGATGCGTGTGGTAGTAGCCGGCGACTCGCGTCAGCGCATCAGCCATCTGATCCGGGGGCATGTATGTGGCGCCTGTGAGGATGTCGCCTGATGACGTGAGAAATGCGGTTGAGGGCCAACCGCCCATGTTGTATCGCTGGTTGATGTCGGGCCTGACGTCGTTGTCGACACGGATGGGGACGTACTCGCGATTGATAAGGTCGATCACTCCGGCGTGCGAGTAGGTCGTCTCGTCCATGACGTGGCACCAGTGGCACCACACCGCCGAGATGGAGAGCAGGATGGGACGGTTGAGCCGGCGTGCCTCGTCAAACGCCCCTTCAGACCACTGGCGCCACTTGATCTCGGCGGCGCGGTTGGGACGGGGCGAGAAGTGGAATTCGCCCTCTTTCTCGCTCACACGACAAGGTTACGCGGGTGAAACAATGGCACTGTGATCTCGACCAGCGCCGTCGATGCATACATCGAAAAGAACACCCGCCGGTTCATCGAAGAGCTGAAAGAGCTCTGCGCCTTCCCGAGCATCTCCAACCATGGAGCGGAGGCCGTCAAACCAGCCCGAGACTGGCTCGCGGAGCGCTTGGGCCGCTACACCGACCGTGTCGAGACGCTGGAGGCGGGCGGGATGCCGGCCCTCTATGCCGAGGTGCCCGGTGCGGGCCGCCGCAAGCTTCTGCTGTATCAGCACTACGACGTGCAGCCTGTCGACCCGATCGAGCTTTGGGACTCCAAGCCGTTCGAGCCGGTTGAGAAGGACGGCCGCATCGTCGCGCGCGGAGTCGCTGACGACAAGGCCGACGTGATGGCGAGAATCCACGCGCTCGAGACGCTCAAGCAGTTGGGGGAAGTCCCTGTCACTTTGCGCTTCCTGGTCGAAGGCGAAGAGGAGATCGGCTCCAAGACTTTCGAGACGATCGCCCACCAGCATTCGAGCAAGCTGAGCGCAGACGGGTGTCTTTGGGAATCAGGCGCGTCGTTCGATGAGGCATCTCGACCCACCCTCCAGTTCGGCTGCCGTGGCCTTGTCTACGTGCAGCTGCGTGTGAGTTTTCTGTCCTTCGACCAGCACTCCGGCCTCGCGTCCATCTATCCGTCTGCCGCGATGTACTTGATCGAGGCGCTCGCGAGCCTGCGCGACAGGGACATGAACATCAAGATCGACGGCTTCTACGACGACATGCTCGAGCCGACCGATGCCGACAGGCGAATGATGGCGAAGATCGACCCCGGGTTGGAGCAGCGACAAAAGCTTGTCGGGTACGACAAGCTCGTCCGCGATCCCAAGCCGGAGCGTGTGATCGAACAGCTGCTGTTCACGCCCACCTGCAACATCGCTGGAGTCACCACCGGCTACCAGGGACCTGGGTCGAAGACAGTGCTCTCAGCCGAGGCGACGGCCAAGCTCGACTTCAGGCTCATCCCCAACCAGGACCCGGCGCACGTTCTAGACATGCTGCGCAAGCATCTCGACTCTCATGGCTTCGAAAAGGTCGAGATCGTCTGGAGCGACGCCGAGAAACCCGCCCGGTCAGACCCCGAGTCCGAAGTCGCGAAGAGCGTTATTGACTGCGTGAGAGACCTGTATGGCGAGCCTGTCCTGTGGCCGTTCATGCAAGCGACCGGCCCGATGCACCCTGTCGTCGCCGACCTGGGCATCCCGACGGTCTTGCCGGTCGGCGTCGGCCGGCCCGACAATCGGGTCCATGCGCCCAACGAGAACATCCGCGCCGAGGACTACATCAATACGGTCAGGTTGATGTGTCGGGTCTTTGAACGGTTTGGCGGTCAGTGATGGAAAAGCTCACCGACAAGCTCTTCACTGTCAAGTACAACGAGGACACTGGCAAGCCGCACATCGAGATCGTCGACCAGCAGGTCTGCGGCACCAAGTGCAAGGGGAAGTACTGCACCCACTTCTGTCCGGCCGGCGTGTACGAGTGGAACGAGGAGCAGAAGAAGACTCTTGTGAGCTTTGGCAACTGCATCGAATGCGGCGCCTGCTCCATCGGCTGTCCGTTCGACAACATCACTTGCCACAGCCCGCGCGGCGGCTTCGGCGCCCAGTTCAAGCACGGATAGGAATACCAACGGGTCCTGGCCCCATTCCAATTAATGCAATGAGCGCGTACGACGTCATCATCGTGGGGGGCGGCCCGGCCGGCTTGGCCGCTGGCCTGTACACGGCCAGGATGAACCTGAAGGCAGTCCTGGTCGACAGAGGCCCTCTCGGCGGTCAGCTCCTGAACACCGAGCTGGTCGAGGACTACCCCGGCTTCGAGACGATCCTCGGCTCAGACCTCGCCACCAAAATGGGCGAGCATGCGCGCAAGTTCGGCCTGGAGGTGCGTGACTTCGAGCCGGTCAAGGAAATCGACGTCGAGGGGAACACCAAGGTCGTGCGTCTCGATTCGGGCCAGGAGCTGCGCGCACCGGCCCTGATCATGGCCGCTGGCGGCCTGCCGCGCTACCTCGGGGTGCCGGGCGAGAAGGAATTCTGGGGTCGCGGCGTCAGCTACTGCGCGGTGTGCGACGGCGCCTTCTTCAAGGGGCAGGAGCTGGCCGTCGTCGGCGGAGGCGATGCCGCGGTCGAGGAGGGCGAATTTCTCACCCGCTACGCGTCGAAGGTTTACATCATCCACCGGCGAAACGAGCTGCGCGCCCAGCCGATCCTGATCGATCGCGCGCGAGCCAACCCGAAGGTCGAGTTCATCCTCGAGTCCGCCGTCAAGGAGATCACCGGCAAGGACAAGGTCGAGGCCATCCACTACGAGCAGCGTGGAACAGCCAAGGAGCTCGCGGTCGGAGGGGTCTTCATCTTCGTCGGCTTTGTGCCCAACTCAGGCCTGTTCAAGGTGCATGTCGACCACGACGAGGCGGGCTACCTTCTCACGGGCCGTGACATGCAGACCTCGGTGGAAGGGATCTGGGCCGTCGGCGATGTGCGCGCGCAGCTCACCAAGCAGATCGCGACAGCGGTCGGCGACGGAACCACCGCAGCGGTGGCTGCGTCGAATTACGTGACCGCTTTGAAGGACGCTGCGCGGGCTTAGACCGCAGCCCGGTCAGCTACTGCGTGACGTCGATCCAGACCAAACCCGGCGGCAGGTTGAGAGCCTGGCCGTTGCTGAGCTTGAACGCAAGTGGCTTGTGTGAGTTGGTCGAGCTCCAGGTGCCTGCGAACTTGTGGCCCTTGTAGTAGACGTCGATCCGGCCGCTCGAGTCGAGGTTGTAGTCGTGGATGTGGGCGCCATGGCCATCGCCCACGTCGAGCAGCGAAACCTGGGTGTGCAAGATGATCAGCATTTCGATTCGCAGGGGCTGGCGCAGATTGGCGTCGCGATACAGATGGCCTTCTTCGGTCTTCTGATAGGTGCCGAAGACCGTGTCGTAGCCGTAGGTGGAGTAGTGGTCAGGAACGGCGATCTTGGAGATTGCCGCGCCACCCGCCAGGACGGGCCGCACTTTCGGGATGTTGAATGCCGCAATGCTGTACAGCGATTCAGCCTTTTTGACCGAGGCGCCGCTGATCATCAGGTTGTCGGGTGCGATGCGGGCGTTGGTGCGGAACGTGTAGCCGACGGTGTCGAAGAACTGCGGAACGGGATCGCCCTCGGCCCGGTTGCGAGTCGCTTGTGACTCGCCCGACTGAAAGAGCAAACCCTTGTAGTGGCGTGCGATCTTGAGGGAGATGAAGCGGCTCGAGCGCATCGGACCGATGAGGCTCGGAGTGTTCTGATAGATGGCGGTGAGGCGGGTGATGCCGCCCTCTGCGACGTATTCGAAGACCATGCTGGCGGCCTGCAGTCCGTTCTGGTCACGCGCGAAGGCGTCGTTCGGGATCTGGATCAGAGCCGGGTACTTCAATGCTGTCGTCTTCTCGCGGTCGTGGTAGTAGACGCCCGAATTCAGGGTTAAGGGCATCGAGAGAGGGTGGCCCGTCTGATCCCGGGCGCCTGCTGCCAGCTGGATGGCGAGAGGGCCAGAGAGAATGCCCGCCGTTGAGATGGTCGCGCTTCGGCTGTCCGCAGCCCACTGAAGGACTGCGGCCTTCGTGCCCAGCGTTACGCTGACGGTGCTCCGGTCCATCGCGTCGTTGAAGTTGAGCTGTAGGGTCGTCCCCAGGTCTATCTCGGCGCCGTCGGCGAGCACAACGCCTCCGGCGGTGATCGACTGCAGTCGTGGAACGATGAGTGTCGTGAAAGTCCACTGGGCGGCTTTCACTGGATGGTGGCCGAGATCGGTGATCGGGCCCATCGTCACGGTGTAGGTCGTGAGCTCGGTCAGCGGCTTGGTTGCCGACCACTCGAACTCGGTCTGGCCGAGCACCGCGGTCAGCGTCCCGTCGGTGGATGGGTTCACCGACAAGGCTGATTGCACCGTGCTGAGCGCTGTCGGCCGGCTGAACCTCAAGACCAGCGTGGTGTTGGTCGGGACGTCCTTCTCGCCGTCTCTGACGTTGAGGGTGACGGCGGTCGCCAGGGTGTTGGCATAACCGATGAAGCCGCCGGCCACACTGAAGAGGACGGCCAGGGCAGCGCCAAGCGCGATCCAGCTCCCGCGCGCGAACCCCCTAGTTCGGGGTCGCCTCAGAGCTGCGGCCGGTATGGACGAGTGCTCAATCTCTTGCAAGGGCGTAGGGGAAACGGGCCGGGAGGGGATTATGGCACGGAGGACCCCGGTTTGAGACGCCTGCTAGTCGGACCCTAGCCTCCGCAGCAGAGAAAAGGTGTAGAGGCCCGTGGCATGGCCGCTCTGGAACGCTATCTGCAGCGCGTATTGGCCGACAAGGCTCACGTCCTGGATCCGCAGCTCGTCAGGGGCCAGTGTTTTGACGCGGGCCAGGCGGCCCGGCGCGCCTGCCTCGCCTCGGCACTCGGCGCAGGGGCAGGCCCACCTGAGCTGCTCGCCTGAGTACGAGGTGCGATGGCCGTCTTCCCAGGCGATCTCCATCACCTGGCGCTCCCGGTCGACATCGACATTGAGTGGAAACGGGTCGGGGTCTTGCAGTTTGCTGTGCCGGCCTTACCTGACGTTGATGACAGGAAGCTGCCTGAAAGATTGAATTGAGGTGCGGGCGGCGACCTGCTCGGCGATGCGGACAAATGCCTGGGCACCGGCAGAGTCGGGTCGCGAGATGACGACGGGCGTGCCGGCGTCAGCGTCTTCGCGAATTCCTTCCTCGAGCGGGATTGCGCCAAGGAAAGGCACGCCGAGGCGTTTGGCCGCCGCCTCCGCGCCACCGTGGCTGAAGATCTCGTGGCGGTGGCCGCAATTCGAGCAGACATACCAGCTCATGTTTTCGATCAAGCCCAACGGGGTGACGTTCAGCTTCCTGAACATCTGCAGCGCTTTGACAGCAATGTCGGTCGCCACATCCTGCGGCGTGCACACGATCGCCACGCCGGTGAGCGGGATCGCCTGCGCCAGCGTCAGCGATGCGTCACCGGTCCCTGGTGGGAGGTCGATGACGAGGTAGTCGAGGGTGCCCCAATCGACCTGCACCATCATTGCCTCGATGGCCTTGCCAACCATCGGACCGCGGTAGATCGTCGGCTGCTCGCCTGGGTAGATCAGGCCGAACGACATCACTTTGAGACCGTGCGCCTCGACAGGTTGGAGGCGGCCGTTGAGCTGCTCGGGCACGTCCCTTGAGCCGATCATGGCCGGGATCGAGGGCCCATAGATGTCGGCGTCGAGGAGGCCGACCTCCGCTCCGGCCTTCCGGAGCGCTGCCGCCAGGTTCACCGCCACTGTCGATTTGCCGACACCGCCCTTGCCCGAGGCGACGGCAATTGTCTGCTTCACGCCGGGTAGGATCTCCGAGGGCTTGGGCCGCATGAAGGCGGGCCTGACGTTCGCGGTCATGCGCACATCGACGGCGGTGACACCCGGAATGTCGCCGACGAGATCCTGCGCTTGCGACTTGAAGCGATCGCGTACGGGGCAGGCGGGGGTGGTCAGCTCGAAGGTGAAGCTCACTTTGCCTTGAGGGCTGACCTCGAGCTCCTTGATCATGCCGAGGCTCACCACGTCACGGCCGAGGTCGGGGTCCTGAATGTGAGCGAGGACGCCCAGCACCTGATCGGCGGACGGGACTCCCATCGCCAAGGCATGTTACCGGTAGCGGAGAACGTACCCGCCGAAGCGCGGAGGCTCGATCGACACACGTGCCGCGGGGCCCACCCTCCTCCCGTGGCCGCCCACCCCCTCGACCATCGCACCTTTGGCGAACATACCCAGGCGCTCCGGCGTCGCCAATCCTGCCTGTTAACTTCGACGTGAATGAATCGAGCTGCACTGATCGCGCATCAAGGGGCGTGCCGCGCCTGTCGGGCATGCGTCGACGACGCCATCATCCCCGAGGCCAACCCAACGTTCGAGGGCCAGTGGGGCGCGCCCTTCATGTTGGTCGGCCAGGCGCCTGGTCCGACCGAGCGGATCTCGCGCCGCCCTTTCTCCGGTCGCGCGGGGAAGGAGCTCGACCGCTGGATGTTGCGCGCCGGTTTCGCGACTCCAGAAGAATTCCGGCGGCTCACCTACATCGCCGCCCTGATGCGCTGCTTTCCTGGGCGCAACGCAGCAGGCACCGGGGACCTCCGCCCGCCATCCGCCGCCATCGCCAACTGCGCTCACTGGCTCGAGGCAGAGCTGGCGATCCTCAAACCGAAGGTTCTCATTCCTGTCGGCCAGATGGCGATCAATCGCTTCCTCGGTCCCGGTGCGCTGGAGAGTCGCGTGGGCGAGCGGTTCGGGGACAACCCTGTGATCGTGCCCCTGCCCCATCCGTCTGGCCAGAGTCGCTGGCTGAACGATCCCGCGAATCGCGAGCGACTCGCGGCAGGGCTCGCTCTCATCGCCGACCTGCGCTCGCAACTCGCCCCAAAATCGTGAACATCGCCGCGCGCAACGGCTAGCCTGAGCGACACCTACAGATAAAGGAGTAAGGAAGCGTGAAGTACGTACTCGTCTATTACGGCGGGGGTATGCCTGAGAGTGCTGCCGCACAGGCCCGGGTCTTGAAACAGTGGGAAACCTGGTACGGCAAGCTGGGGCCCGCCGTCATCGATGGCGGCAACCCGATGTCGGGCGCAGTCAACAAGATTAGGGCCGACGGCAGCTGGTCGAAGGGGCCGATTGGAAAGCGCGTGACCGGCTACAGCATCATCGAGGCGTCGTCTGTCGACAAAGCGACGAAGATGGCCAAGGGCTGTCCAATCCTGAGAAGCGGCGGCGAGATCGCGGTCTACGAAACCTTCAACGCGATGTAGCCTGGCGGGTTTGCCACGTGCCTTATTTCTTTGCTGAGCGAGACGGGCCTCGCGCAGTCATCGCAGGCGCCGATGCTGACCATCTCGCTCGCTCGCTGAGGGCGCGTGTGGGGGAGGAGATCGAGGTCGTCGACCCCGCCGGACTGATGCTCACAGTCCGCCTGGATCGCGTGTCACCGGACCGCGTTGAAGGCGTTGTCGTAGCCGAGCGTGAGCACAACCCGGAGCCGGCGGCGCGAATCGTGATCGCCATCGCCCATCTGCCGGCGCCCGCGCTGGAGCTCGTCCTCTCCCGGTGCACCGAGGCCGGGGCATTTGGCTTTCACATCGTCCAGGCGGATCGGAGCGTGGCTCGGGGATCAAAGCCCGAGCGCTGGCGCACCATCTGCAGAGAGGCCGCAATGCTCGCCGGCAGGCTGGCCGTCCCCGAGGTCGGCGGGCCGTCCTCGCTTGAGGAGGTAGTCGCTCGATATGAGAACCCGGTGATGCTGAGCCGCACCGCTCCGATTCGGCTTTACGAGCTGGCCGAGCCCCCAAACCTTACCCTTCTGATCGGACCGGAAGGGGGCTGGTCGGAAATCGAGCAGACCCTCGTCCCACTGAAGGCGACCCTCGGCCCACGCAACCTTCGCGCCGACACCGCCGCCCTTGTGGCTTTGGCGACCGCCCTGGCCATCCGCTAGACGCTCCGCTTCCCATGTCGCTTCGAAATGAGATAACATTGGGCATGAGATGGTGGAGCAGACGGTTTCTCGGGACCTCGTCGAGTCGAGCTGCCCGGTTTCGGTCGACCTGGCGGTATTCACTCTTGCCGGACGAGAGCTCAGCGTTCTCCTTCGCCGGCGCGACAACCCGCCCTATCCGGGCTTCTGGGCTCTGCCTGGCGAGCTTCGGTGCCCCGGCACCTCGCTTGACTCCCAGGCCCGCTCGCTCCAGACCGGAATCACTGGGATCGAAGGCGGGTGGATCGAGCAGCTGAAGACCTTTCACCGGCCCCAGCAGCTGGATGCCGGAGGCCATGTGGTGGTGCCTGGCCGCGACCCTCGTGGCGACGTGCTTTGCGTCGCTTACATCGCCATCGTGCCGGTGGCGCTCGCAGAGGCGTGCGCCGGCGAAAAGCAAGGCTCAGAGCAGGACTGGCACCCGGTGCGCCGACTGCCGGTCGAGATGGCGTTCGACCACCGCGAGGTGGTCGACTACGCGGTGCGGCGTCTGCGAAGCAAAGTCGGGTATTCGTCGGTGGGCTTCCAGCTCCTGCCTTCCGAGTTCACCATCTCCGAGCTTCAGCACGTATACGAAGCGGTCCTTGGTCTTTCGATCAACCGAGGCAACTTCTGGCGCAGGGTCGTCGACCGCGGCGTGATCGAGCCGACGGGCAAGGAGCGCAGCGTCCGCGGCAAGAAGGCATACCTATTCCGCTTTACCCAGCAGGCTTTCGGCCTGCGCGAGGAGCCCGATGGTTTCATCGAAGCCTGACCGCACCGCGCAGCGGACAGACCTGGACCGAGTGGTTGCCGTAGCTCTCGCCGAGGATCTTGGCGAGCGGAACGTGGACGTCACAACGGAGTCGGTAATCGACGCCGACCTCATGGGCGAAGCGGTGGTCGTCGCGCGCAAACCTGGTGTGTTGAGCGGTAGCGACGCGGCCGCGCGAGTCTTCGACATGATTCGGCCCCGCTGCGATTACGTGACGCTGGTTCCCGATGGCACTCGCGTCGAGGCTGGGGATGAGGTGGCCAAGGTGACGGGGCCCTTGAGGGTGATCCTGATCGGCGAGCGGACCGCGCTCAACTTTCTCCAGCGCATGTCAGGCATCGCCACGTTGACGCGCAAGTATGCCGATGCACTTGCGCCCTTCCCCAAAGTGACGCTGCTCGACACCCGTAAGACAACGCCGGGACTGCGTTTCCTCGAGCGTGCAGCTGTGCGCTCGGGCGGGGGCCACAACCACCGCGACGGCCTGTGGGACGCGATCCTCATCAAGGACAACCATGTCGCCGCTGCCGGCGGCGTAACCGAGGCGGTGAGGCGCGCACGTAAGACTGCGATGCCTGTCGAGGTAGAGGTCGAGACACTCGAGCAGCTCTCCAAGGCCCTCGACAGCGGGGCAGAGATCGTGCTGCTTGACAACATGCCGATTGAGCTCATGCGTCGAGCGGTTGAAATCACCGCGGGCCGCGCGAAGTTGGAAGCATCGGGTGGAATGACGTTGGAAGGAGCGGTGGCAGCCGCCAAGGCGGGGGTGGACCGGATCTCGGTCGGGGCGCTGACTCATTCAGCGCCGGCGCTCGATCTGAGCGTGGAGGTGACAAGAACATGGCGATAGAACAGATTTCATTGGAGGCCGACGCCGCCGAGTACGCGCGGCGTGACGTGCCTCGCGACATCGCAGGGATGAGCGAAGAGATACGCGAGCTTGCTCGCAAGCGAAACGCTGTCATCCTGGCGCACAACTACCAGGTGCCCGAGGTCCAGGACGTTGCCGATTACGTCGGCGACTCGCTGGGTCTTTCGCGCCAGGCGGCCGCGACCCCCTCCGACTTGATCGTGTTTTGCGGGGTCCACTTCATGGCCGAGACCGCGGTGATCCTCAGCCCGAAAAAGCGCGTGCTGATCCCGGACCTCGCGGCTGGATGCTCGCTGGCCGCGACCATCAATGCCGAGCAGCTTGCCGCCTGGAAGGCCGAGTATCCGGACGCGATAGTCGTCTCCTACGTCAACACGACGGCCGAGGTGAAGGCGCTGAGCGATTACTGCTGCACGTCAGGCAACGCGGAGCGCGTGATCCGCGCGATCCCCGAAGACAGGGAGATCCTCTTCCTGCCAGACATGTTCCTTGGCACTTACCTCGAGAAGGTCACCGGACGCAAGATGCACGTCTGGCCTGGCGAGTGCCACGTGCACGCAGGGATCAGGCCGGCGGACATCGACCGCGCCCGCGCTGAGCACGGCGACGCCGATCTGCTGGTGCACCCCGAATGCGGATGTGCGAGCCAGTGCATGTATTTCAAAGCGAGTGGCGATATCGACGCCGACCGCACCCACATCCTCAGCACCGAAGGCATGGTGAAGCACGCTCAGCAGCACCCGACGCGAAGCTTCGTTGTCGCAACCGAGCTCGGCATCATGCACCGGCTGGCCAAGGAAGCGCCTCAGGGTCGGTTCTATGCCGCCAGCGAGCGTGCCATCTGCCGCTACATGAAGAAGATCACGCTCGAGAAGCTGCTGACCTCTCTCCGCGACGACGTGTTCGAGGTCACAGTTCCTGAAGACGTCGCCGACCGTGCACGGGGCGCTATCCAGCGCATGGTGGAGCTGTGATCACCCCACGAAATCTGCGATTTCGCGGGGACCCCGATTCTCGTGGTCGAGTCGCCATCGACGTATTGGTCATCGGGGACGGGCTTGCCGGCTCAGCAGCGGCGCTAGAAGCCGCGCGGCTTGGCGCCCGAGTTGCGCTCGTGTCCGCCGGTCCCGCGTCCTCCGAGCGGGCCCAGGGTGGCATCGCGGCCGCAGTCCTGCCCGAGGACTCGCCCCGGCTCCACGCGCTTGACACTCTCGCGGCGGGCGCCGGCCTGTGCGACCCGGATGCGGTGGCGATGTTGACGTCAGCCGGGCCGGAGACAGTGCGCTGGTTGGAGTCGCTTGGCGTTCGCTTCGATGGAGGCGCCGCACGTGAGGCGGCGCACTCGCTGCCCCGCGTCCTTCATCTCGGCGGCGACCAGAGCGGCCACACCCTGATGACTTTCGTGCACGCAGCAATCGAGCGCGAGGCGCGCATCACACGATTCAGCGCAAAACTCCATGCCTTGCTTGGAGATGGTGTTTGTGAGGGCGCAGTGTTCTCGGGCGACCTGACTGTTTACGCGAGCGCCACGATCCTCGCCACTGGCGGGTATGCAGGCCTTTACGAGCGCACCACCAACAGCCGGCTCAGCAACGGCAAGGGCATCCTTGAAGCCGCTCGCGCCGGAGCGCGTGTCGCGGACCTCGAATTCGTTCAGTTTCACCCGACTGTCTTCGCGGGGGAGCATCCATTTCTGATCACAGAAGCCCTGCGCGGCGCCGGAGCATATCTGGTCGACGCCGCAGGCGAGCGGTTCATTGATGAGTTGCTGCCGCGCGACCAGGTCGCCGTGGCACTCGCCAGGCATCGCGGTCCGGCGTTCATCTCAGCGATGCACATGAATCCTGAGCTGCTTCGGCTGAGTTTCCCTAACTTCATGCGCAACTGCCGCCACGCGGGAATCGACCCGCTCCGCAAACCGGTGCCGATCACGCCTGCCGCCCACTACACGATGGGTGGCGTGGCGACGGATCTCGATGGACGCGCGTCGATCGCTGGCCTTTTCGCCGCCGGCGAGTGCGCCAGGACAGGCGTGCATGGCGCCAACCGGCTGGCGAGCAACTCGCTGCTCGAGGCTGCCGCCTTCGGGCGCCGCGCCGCGGCGGCAGCGGTTGGCACCTGTCCGATCGTCGGGTCAGCAGGTGCTAGCGCCAATGTCTGGCGTCGCGGGGAGATGAGCCTCGTGGACGTACGCCGCCTGTTGGACTCGGCTGCCGGCGTCCTGCGCAGCGGCTCAGGATTGGAACGCGCAGTTCGTCTCTTGCGGTCCGGCGCCAACTCGGCAGGGGCGGCGGACGCCGCTCAGATGGCCTCGATGATCTGCTCGGCAGCTCTTGCTCGACCCGTCAGCCTGGGCGCGCACCAGCGGCTGGACGAACCGGCACGAATCGCCGTTTGACGGAGCGGCCGCCAGACCTTGCTGACGGCCGCTCGACCGATTGCTAGCCGAAGAACTCGTCAGCGGCGGTTGAGTTTTCCTGGAAGGCCCAGAACTCCTTAATCCGTCCCTCTGAGTCTGGATGCGTGATGTGCACCGCCTTGCTGTCCCACTTCTTGCTGTTTCGCGCGGCAGTCTCATGCACAAGGATGATCGTGTGCTCGTCGTTGGCCAGGATGTCGTGCACTTCGAGCTTGAAGGTACCGCCGGTCAGCTCCATCAGCTTGCCAAAGAACCCGAATACGGCGTCCTTGCCTTTGTAGTCACCCGTCAGTGGATTGTTGCCACCGACGTGCCAGGCCACATCGTCGGCGAGGAGCTCGCTGACTGTGGCCATGTCCCCCGTGCGAAAGGCTTCGTATCCGCGGCGTGCCTGTTGAACGTTGGCGTGCTGCGCAGTGGTGGCCATATGCATTCTCCTCCATGGCTACCGGGCGACCACGCCGCCAAGCCCTTGTTTGGCGAAGCGGCAAGCATCCCAATGGTGCGCGCGCCGGCCGCAGTTGTCTAGTCGGGTGCTCTAGCGCTTCAGAGCCCGGTAGGTTCTCACCTCGCCGGCGATGGCGATCACCGACGCCACTGCGAAAGCGGCGATGCCCAGCACCATCACGCCAACACCGAGGACAGCCGACCAATCCGCCATGCCGAGTCCCGCCACCGCCACACCGATGGCGAGGATGAGCGTGGCGTAAATCTTGAAGCCGTCTGGCGAAGCTGCATAGCCGGGAGCGAGCCCGCCAAGCGACCTCGATGTAACCCGGCGTATCACCAGGTCGCCGGCGCCTCCCACATTTAATAGAAGGGCGATCCCGGCCAATGCGAGCAGCACGCCGATGATCAGCGCCATGGTCAAGCACCAATGGTCGCACGGCTGCTGACCCTACGATTCATTGCGTGTCAACCGTCAGCCAGGCGCGAGTGCGGAACTTCTGCATCATCGCCCACATAGATCACGGCAAGTCCACGCTTGCCGATCGGCTCCTCGAGTTCACCAACTCGATAAGCCAGCGCGACATGCAAGACCAGGTGCTCGACACCATGGACCTGGAGCGAGAGCGCGGGATCACCATCAAGCTGCAGGCAGTGCGGATGACCTATCCGGCGCGCGATGGGCAAACGTACGAGCTGAACCTCATCGATACGCCAGGGCATGTCGATTTCGCTTATGAGGTCTCGCGGTCGTTGGCCGCTTGCGAAGGAGCCATCCTCGTCGTCGACGCCGCACAGGGCATCGAAGCCCAGACGCTGGCCAACCTGTACCAGGCTGTCGAGGCCGGCCTCACCCTGGTGCCCGTGGTGAACAAGATCGACCTCGATGCAGCGCAGCCTGAGATGGTGGCGGAGGAGATCTCCGATGTCACAGGAATCCCTCGCGAGCAGGTGATATTCGCTTCCGCGAAGCAAGGGATCGGAACCCAGGACATCCTCGAGGCGGTGATCGCGAGGGTACCGCCTCCTCGCGGTGACCCTGCAGCGCCGCTGCGCGCTCTGATCTTCGATTCGCACTACGACACGTATCGAGGCGTCATTACATACGTCCGCGTCGTCGATGGCGAGATCATCCCGCGCACCAGGATCAGGATGATGAACACGGGCAAGGTCCACGAGGTGGACGAGGTCGGCTGGTTTGCGCCTGGGCCCCGGCCTGCGGAGAAGCTGACCGCGGGCGAGGTCGGCTATGTCACGGCAGCGATCAAGAACGTCACCGACGCACGAGTCGGCGACACCATCACGACTGCCGACGACGGTGCTGCCTCTCCACTCCCCGGCTACCGCCAGGTCAAGCCGATGGTCTTCGCGGGTCTCTTTCCGACCGACTCCGATCGGTTCGGCGACCTCAAGGAGGCATTGGAAAAGCTGCAGCTCAACGATGGGGCTCTCTCGTTCGAGCCAGAGAACTCCGCCGCCCTCGGTTTCGGTTTCCGCTGCGGATTCCTTGGGCTTCTGCACCTCGAGATAGTTCAGGAACGCCTCGAGCGCGAGTTTGAGCTCGACCTCATCACGACGGCGCCGACTGTCGAGTACCAGGTCACGCTCAAGCGCGGCGGTGTCATCGAGGTCGACAACCCAGCCCTCATGCCTGATCCCACCGCGATCGAGTCGATCGCCGAGCCTTTCGTGAAACTCTCGATCATCGTTCCCACCGCATATGTGGGCCCGATGATGGAGCTGTGCCAGGAGCGGCGTGGCGTCTACAAACATCTCGAGCACCGGCCGGGTGACCGCGTCGTCATCGAGTACGAGATGCCCCTCGGAGAGATCATTCATGACTTCTACGACCAGCTCAAATCGCGGTCCAAGGGGTACGCTTCGATGGACTACGAGATGGTCGGCTTCCGAGAGGGAGAACTCGTCAAGCTTGACGTGCTTGTGGCAGCCGAGCCAGTGGACGCACTGTCCCTGATCGTGCATCGCAGCAAGGCGCAGACCCAGGGACGGAAACTTGTCGAGAAGCTGAAAACCATCATCCCTCGCCAGATGTTCATCGTCCCGCTTCAAGCCGCCATCGGCGGCAAGGTGGTCGCGCGCGAGACGATCCCTGCCATGCGCAAGGATGTGCTTGCCAAGTGCTACGGCGGTGACATCACCAGGAAGCGCAAGTTGCTCGAGAAACAAAAGGAAGGCAAGCGAAGGATGAAGCGGGTGGGTTCGATCGAGATCCCGCAAGAGGCGTTCATGGCGGTGCTGAAACTTGACTAAGGCCATTCTGGCCGCTGTGGCGGTGGTTGCTCTCGTTGCAGGTGCCTGCACGAGGGCGTCCTCGACCAGCTCCTCCAACCCGCAGCCTCCCGAACTCTTCACGGCGATGCCCCCCATCTCCGATGTAAGGGCGCTCCTCGGCGACGAGAACTGGTGGGCGGGTCCACCATCGTTCGGGGTGCGACCACTTGACGTGGCAACAATGCCCTTTAATCAGAAGTTCTCAGTCACCCAGGCCTACGTGCACGTCGGCAGCGCAGAGATGTTCTCAGTCGACTACGAGCTGTGGAACGACACGTCAGTTGCCAAAAGTCACATGAGCAGCGTGCAAACGGCACTGGGCTCTTCGGCAGTCTCAGGGCCGAAGGTCGGGGACCAGGCGATCTACTACGGGTCGCAAACGTCGGGAGCTGCTCCCTACCAAACAGTCACGATCGTCCGCGTTGGCCAGGTCGTGGCCCTGATCGGCCTGGACCTGAAGGACGGTTTTCCCAAGGTCGCACAGCTCGGCAAGATTGCGACCAAGGTCATCGCCCGGCTGAAGGACGTGATCTCTGGCAAGCTCCCTACCACTCCTCTTTCGACTGCCGAGTCGGCAGTCCTGCCCCCGGCTAATCTCGACATCACTCTGCTCGGGACGACCAAGATCTCAGTTGAGTCTGCAATGGTGATGCTCGACGCGACGTCGATCGACGCGATCGCACAAACGCTGCGGGGTTCGGGAGTAAGCGACGCTGTCTTCGGCGACTATGCGCTCAACAGCGACACTCACATGGAGGTTCGCGCCACGGTCTTCAAGTTCCTGACGGCGCAGAACGCCAAGGATTGGGTCGCCGGTCTTCGTGGGACGACGCCGGTCGACGAGCCAGGCTTCTTCGACCAAACGCACGGGTGGTACATGTTCCCCTTTGCCGCCGGCACAAGCGCTGCAATGCTCATCTGCAGATCGACTGGAGAAACTGAGTCTGCTTCGCGCGCGTGCGAGGCGCCAATGTTGCGCGTGACCTCGGTCTGGATGCTGAGCCTCGGAGCTTAGGACTGCGCATTTGAAGGTCGTAGTGACAGGGGCCGCAGGCTTCATCGGTTCACACCTGAGCGAGCGGTTGCTGGCAGCGGGCCACGAGGTGGTCGGGATCGACAGCTTCACCGACTTCTACGAGCGGAGCAGGAAGGAGCTGAACCTGGAGGCGGCAAGGAGCCACGACAATTTCCGCCTCGAGGAGCTTGACCTGGTGGACGCCGACCTTGCGTCACTGGTTGAGGGAGCAGGCGTGGTCTATCACCTTGCGGGCCTTGACGGCGTAAGCACCAGCTGGGGGAATCAGTTCGACCGCTACGTCCGCGACAACGTGATAGCGACCCAGCGCCTGCTCGAGGCTCTGAAAGGAGTTCCCATCAAGCGCCTCGTCTTCGCCGGGAGCTCGTCTGTGTACGGCGACGCTGAGATGTTTCCGACCAAGGAGTCGGCCCTGCCGCATCCCTTGTCTCCGTTTGGAGTCACGAAGCTGGCGGCCGAGCATCTGACCCATCTGTACACGCGCAACTACGGGATCCCCGTGGTCTCAGTGCGGTATTTCACCGTCTACGGACCTCGCCAGCGACCTGACATGGCCTTTTACCGATTCATGCAGGCGATCGTGGCCGGCGAGAGCATCGAAGTGTTCGGTGATGGCGAGCAGACGCGCGACCTCACCTACATCTCGGACGCTGTCGACGGCACGATCAAAGCCTCTACCGCCGACGTCGTCGGCCAGGTCTTCAACCTCGGCGGCGGGAGCCGCGTCTCGGTGAACCAGGTGCTGGCGATCCTCGAAGAGACCAGCGAAGGAAAGATCCGCAGGCATAACATGGCGGCCACTCCTGGCGATCCGCGCCATACGGGCGCATCGATCACCCTGGCTCGCGAAAGGCTCGGATGGGAGCCGAGGGTCTCACTGCGCGAAGGCCTGACCAAGCAGTGGCGGTGGTTTCGGGACGCGCCGAAATGAACCGCTTTGAGTCATGGCTGTCCGACTTCGGGATCTCCTTCGGAGTCCAACAGTTTCCGGCTGGAACCCGCACTGCACAGGATGCCGCGCAAGCGATCGGCTGCGAGGTGGGCCAGATAGTGAAGTCGCTCGTATTCGTCGCAGCCGGCAGGCCCGTGGTCGCGTTGGTGAGCGGTGCCAACCGCTTGGACGAAGGCAAGCTGGCGGCAGTGGCGGGAGCGCCGGTGACCAAAGCCGACGCTGGGGTCGCGCGGGATGCCACCGGCTACGCCATCGGCGGAGTTCCCCCGTTCGGGCACGCCACAGAGGTTCCCGTGTTCATGGATCGGGACCTGCTCAGCCACGGCGTGGTGTGGGCGGCGGCGGGGCGGCCGGACTCGGTTTTTGAGATCTCGCCCGACCGCCTCCTCGAGCTCAGCCGGGCCGAGGTGGCCGACTTGAAGGCCACAGGGGAATGAGCTCCGTCCTTATCTTCTGCAAGGACTGCGGAAAGCAGGTGCCCAGCTCCGAGGCCCGCGACCAGCTTTGTCTGGATTGTCGCGTCCGCAAGTCGGTGGCCGACCTGCGCGACGAGCACGCGCGCCTGTGGCGCAAGCGCGAGCGCTACCGCGGCCGCCAGGCCAACGTGGACCAGATCGGCAGGCAGATTGCGAGAATCGAAGATCGGATGGGGGCGCGGATCAAGGAGCTTGTTCCCAACGAACGCCAGGCCGTTGCCCTGTTGCGCCGCGAGCTCGAAGCGGCGCGCGGCCAGCGCTATGTGATCAAGGGCGTCTGACGTTGCTCCCCTTCCAGCACCTCTACTTGCACATTCCGTTCTGCAAGCACAAATGTGGCTATTGCGACTTCAACGCCTACGCGGGGATGGACAGGCTCATGCCTGACTACGTCGATGCGCTCGAGCGCGAGCTGTCAACAGCGCGAGACCAGCAGCCGTTCGGCCGGCTGGAGACCATCTACTTCGGCGGCGGCACGCCGAGCCTGCTGCCAGCCGACCTGATCGCAAGGCTTCTGCGCTTCGTGCGCGCGACCTTCGACGTAGCGCCCGGCGCCGAGGTGACGCTCGAAGCGAATCCAGCCAGCACCGACGAAGCGAAGCTGCAGGCCTGGCTCGACGGAGGCGTGAACCGGCTGAGCCTTGGCGTCCAGGGATTCGAACCACGCGCCCTGGCAGTCCTCGAGCGAAAGACTGACGCGGCCCAGGCCACCCGCGCGTTCGGCCTCGCTCGTGCCGCCGGCATGTCAAACGTGAGCATCGACCTTATCTATGCAGTCCCGTTTCAGAGCCGAGCCTCGTGGCTGGAGACCCTGCGGCGCGGAATCGCGCTCGGGCCCGACCACATCTCCACTTACTGCCTGACTTTCGAGGAAGGCACGTTGCTGTGGCGACGGCGTGCCGAGGGTCGCGTGCCCGAGGTGGATGCCGACCTCCAGTGGGACCAGCTCGATGCAGCGTGCGCCGAGCTCGAGTCTGCGGGCTTCAGCCGGTACGAGGTCTCCAACTGGGCGAGGCCCGGCTACGAGTCGCGGCACAACCACGCGTATTGGCGATGCAGGCCCGTTTACGGCGCGGGCGCCGGCGCGCACTCCTATGCCACCGACGGATCCATATCGCGACGCTGGTGGAATGTCGCTCGGCCGCGCGAGTACATCGCAGCGCAGCAGCCTGTCGCCGATGGGGAAGACTTGCCGGCGCGAAAGGCAAGGGGCGAGGCCCTCATGTTGGGGCTGCGCACGGCCGAGGGGATGGCGCCGCCCGAGGGTTTCGACAGCGAGCTCGAGAACCTCCTCGGAGCAGGCCTGATCGAACGCCGCAACGGCAGGGTCGTTCCCACGCGGCGGGGGATGGACCTGCACAACCAGATCGCGCTGGTCGTACTCTAGTTAGCACTCTGCCGGGCAGAGTGCTGATACGAGATGGAGAACAGAAAACAATCGATCCTGCGCGCGGTGGTGAAGGAGTTCACCACGAGCGCGGTGCCCGTGGGCTCGCAAGCGCTCCAGAGCCGCTATTTCGTGAACCTGTCCTCGGCCACGATCCGAAGCGAGCTGGCCGAGCTGGCCGATCTCGGCTACCTGGCGCAGCCTCACACTTCGGCCGGTCGCGTTCCGACCGACTCGGGCTATCGCTACTTCGTCGACTTTCTGATGGATGTGGAGGCGGTGCCGGAAAGCGTCTCCCGCGTGATCCGTGAGGAGCTGCGGCAAGCGCCCGCCGATGTGCAGGGGATGGTCGAGAAGGTCGCGATGACCCTTGCGTCGGTCACGCAGAACGCGTCGGTGGCCAGCGCTCCGCACGGAACGCAGGCACGCGTCAAGCACGTCGACCTCGTCTCTTTGGAGCCGAATGAAGTTCTCCTGATCCTGCTGCTCGAGGGCAACTTGCTGCGGCAGCAGGTGCTCAAGGTCACCGACCCCGCGACACAGCCGGAGTTGAGCGAGCTCGCATCCCGGCTGAACGCGACTCTCGGCGGCAAGGCCAGCGACGAGGTACGCAGGACCTATGACGATGCTGCCCTGGGCCTGAACAAGGAGCTGTTGGGGCGGATCGTGGACGCGCTTGACCAGTACGAGAAAGGGTCGGAAAGCCTGGTCGTCCACGACGGAGTGCGGAACCTTCTACGACAGCCGGAGTTCGCCGAATCTTCCCGCCTGCACCAGGTTCTCGAGGTCCTCGAGGAGACCCGCTATCTGACGGTTCTGCTGCGCGAGCTCATCGGTGATTCCGACATGCAAATCGTCATTGGATCCGAAAACGCATCGAGTCAGCTCCAGGGTTGCGCTGTCGTGCTCACGACGTATGGGCCCTCGAACCGCCTCAAAGGCGTGCTTGGCGTGATCGGGCCGACGCGCATGGCTTACAGCCAGACAGTCGCCAGGCTGCAAGCGGTGGCGATCGGCGCCAGCGAGCGAATGGCCGAGCTTGGGGTTTGAGACGACCGCCGAGCGAGGTATCTAGAAACTGATGACGACGCGTAAACATCCGCACGACCCACACGCGGAACCGGCGCCCGAGCGGCCGGTGACTGCGCTCGAGTCCAAGATCGCCGAGCTCGAAGCGGCTGCAGCTGAGGCCAAGGATCGCCACCTCCGCCTCGCCGCCGACTTCGACAACTACAAGAAACGCTCACGCCAAGAGCAGGTCGAGACGATCCAGCACGCTTCGGCCGAGCTCATCTCGCGACTCCTGCCGGGGCTTGACGATCTTCACAAAGCGCTCGACCACAAGCCCGAAGGTATTGACGAAGCGTGGGTGAAAGGCGTCGAGCTCAGCGTGCGCAAGCTGGAAGACGCTTTGCGCGCCCATGGGCTGGAGGCGATCGAAGCGGTCGGCAAGCCCTTTGATCCCAAGGTCCATGAGGCGATCGGCCACGAGGAGTCGTCTGAGCATCCCGAGGACACAGTGGTCGAGGTGCTTCGCCCCGGCTATCGCGTCCGCGATCGTGTGGTCAGGCCGGCTCTGGTCAAGGTCGCGCGGCCGCCTGCTCTTCCCGCAGCGGGCGGCTCTCGCTCCGACTCGTAGTCTCATTGCCGTAGTGTCCTAGCCCGTGGCGATCAAGCGCGACTACTACGAGGTACTGGGCGTAGGCCGCCACGCCAGTCAGGACGATCTCAAACGCGCGTTCCGCAAGATCGCGATGGACTCGCACCCGGATCGCTACCCCAACGACGCGGTGGCCGCGGCGCGGTTCAAGGAGGCGAGCGAGGCATACACCGTCCTCTCCGACCCGGGACGCCGCCGAACTTACGACATGTTCGGCCATGCGGCGGTGGAGTCGGGCGGACCGGCGATCGACTTCTCCGACATGCCGTTCGCCGACATTTTCGACACGTTCTTTGGCGGGGGAGGGGGTCGGTCGCGCCGCCAGCGCTCCAATCGCGGGGACGACCTTCGTTACGACATGACAATCACGTTCGAGGAGGCATTCCTCGGGGTCGAAAAGCAGGTCGACGTGCCACGCCTCACCACCTGCGAACGCTGTTCGGGAAACGGCGCCGAGCCGGGCAGCGGGGAGGAGACCTGCCCCGGATGCCGAGGCTCCGGCCAGATCCGGCGCACCGCGCAATCGATCTTCGGATCGGTGGTGACGGCCGCGACCTGCCCGACTTGCGGCGGCGCGGGCCGGCTGCTCAGGAATCCCTGCGTGCAGTGCAGGGGTCAAGGGCGGATCGAGATGACGCGCCGTCTCGGAGTCAGGATCCCCGCCGGCGTAGACACCGGGTCTCAGATCAGACTGAGCGGGGAGGGCGAGGCGGGCATTCGAGGAGGCCCGTCCGGCGATCTCTATGTGGTGATTCGGGTCAAGGGTCACGCACAGCTGGCCAGACGCGACCAGGATGTCATCTACGAGCTGAGGGTGAACATCGTCCAGGCGGCGCTTGGCGACCGTATCGAGATACCGACTCTGGAAGGGCCCGTCGAGATTGCCATCCCCGGGGGCACCCAGAACGGGCAGTCGTTCAGGATGGCGGGCAGGGGCATGCCCGATGTCCGCGGAGGGCGTCGTGGTGACCAGTACGTGGTGGTCCAGATCGTCGTCCCCAAGGATCTCAACCCCGAGCAGAAAGCCCTGCTGAGGAAGGTGGGAGGGCTCACCGGCAAGCCGGAAAAGGTCTCCAAGGGCTTCTTCGAGAAGCTGCGCGACGCAATCTCGCTGGACTAAAACGAATGCGGGAAAACCCGGATGGTTTTCCCTGCGCGCAAAGCGGCGTTAAGGATGGCCTTACTGAATGCATCGCCGGGCGCTTCGCGCTTGGCTGCTCCCATTCCGGTACATCGATGGGCTTTACTGAGACGATTTCTCCTAGCCACGATTAGGAGTGATTAAGACAAAGTCATGGCCGGGAGGACCCCGGCCAACCCTGCCAAGCTGGTCAAGAAGGACGAATAACCCGCCTCAGCGGCTGCGTTCTCAGGCACTTCTAAGGTACAAGGCATAACCTAGGCGCCAGCGGGGTAGTTATTAAGCGGAGCAGTAGCTCTCAAACGTATTAAGAGGAAGAAGTGGCAAAAACGATCGATCTCGAGCTGACACGGGCCGAAGTTGAGGTTTTGGAGCTGGAAGCACGCCTCCGGGTGGTCCCGATGAACGACAACCAGCTGTCGGACGCACTGAAAACTGCCTTGCTGGCCAAAAAGGAGCGGCTCGCCAAGCTGCGCACCCTTCACGCCGCCTCGAGCCGTCCCAAGAACGGCGAAGATGCAGCAGCCCAGGCGGCACAGGCCAATCCTGCCCACGCCGGCCGTCGAGCGCCGTTGAAGCGCTCGGTCCCGCAGCGCTCAAAGGCCAAGTCCAGCAAGTAGCCGGCAAGGAAGCGGAGGCGCCGGCCAAGCGCCGCACCACCCCCGGGGGACCCGTCCTGGGGGCTCGAAGGTTATCGTGATCGTGATTTGGGAAGCGATTTGACGCCGTCCGAGGCCGCGGGCGACGATTCGCTGTTCGGCGTCGCATCGGACGGCTGGGCCGCCACGGGGCAACCGCCTCCCCCGAGCTCGTGGCGCCTCCCGCTGACGACCAGCCTCGCCGCCGCGGTCATCATCGGTGCTGTGGCGGTTCGCCTCTGGGAGGCTCATCTGCCCAAGGAGGTGCTCCAGGAGGAGGGGATCCTGATCGGCGTCGGGATCGTATATGGCGCCATCGCGGTGGCGATCCGTGCCTCTCGTTTCATGTCGCGAGTCGCCGTCCAGCTGGGCCTGATGGCTGTCAACGCGCTGCTTGCAGTCGCGGCCCTGGGCATCGCAGGGCCTTGGCTGGGCAACGACCTGATGCCCCTGTCAGCGGCTCTTTTCGCGACCATGCTGCTGTTCTTCGACCTGGGCTTCCTCACCCGGCATTTTCCCTACGTCGTAGCCGTCGCACTGGTCGGACTGGGGGCGCTGTGGATTTACGCGGCGGTCGTGCTCAACATCTCCGCAGGGGAGGTTGTGACATGGGCGCTGCTGCTCCTCGGGCTCGCGCTTCTCGCGTACCTGACCCACCACGTCGTCGAGCGCAATCTCACGGTGCAGGCTGAGCGCCAATCATCGCTTCTGCATGCGATCAGTGACATCGGTGAGGGATTGGTCATCACCGAGGACGGCAAATTCGTCGCCGGCAACGCCGCCTACCAGCAACTCACCGGCTACACAGCATCGGAGCTGGCTGCGCTCCCTTCACTCATCGAGCTCGCGCCCTCCGAGGAACGTCAGAAACTTGCCGAAGAGCTCTCGATGAGACTCGCCGCCGGCGAGGCGCCGTTTCGATACGACTCGGCCCTGATCACGAAGGACGGCAGGCGCATCCAGGTCGAGGCTGCGGTGCGGATCCTTGGTGCGGAAGGCCATCGCAGGTTGCTGGCCCTTGTCCACGACATCACCGAGCGGCATCGCGCGGAAGTGTCCGAGCGCGAGAGCGAAAGGCGCTTTCGCACCCTCTTTGAGCAAGCACAGGCAGCGATGTCGTTCGCCGGCCTTGATGGCAGGATCTTCGCTGTCAATCCGGCTTTCTGTGACTGGCTCGGCTATTCGGAAAGTGAGCTGCGCACCTTGTCGATCGTCGACATCACGCACCCTGAGGACGTCGCCGCGACGCAGGACGCCTGGCGCCGAATCATGGCGGGCGAAGCGCCGGGTCTCCGCTTTGATAAGCGCTTCACCCGCAGAGATGGCCAGGCCCTGTGGGCGGACGTGAATGTTCGCCTGGTCAGGGACGACTCCGGCAAGCCACTCCACTTCCAGACCGTGGCGGTGGACATCGGCGATCGGAAACGGAACGAGGTCCTGCAGGCCGCCAGGTTCGCGGTCACCAATGCACTGGTGACGTCGCCGGGCTGGGACAAGGCGGTCCCGCATCTGCTCGAGGGGCTGTGCCTGGCGCTCGATTGGGAGCTTGCCGAGTACTGGGAGGTGGATTCTCCGCGCGAAGCGATGCATTTCGTCACCTCATGGAAGCGCCCGGGCCGTGACACCTCCGCCTATGAGGCGACTGAGCCAGGCACTTCATACCGGCGTGGCGAGGGCCTTGCCGGCCGGGTCTGGGAAGCCGGCGCTCCGGTATCGGTAACCGACATCGCGGCCGATGGTTCCGCGCGGCCCGAGGCGGCGGTGGCCGCAGGGCTGCATGGCCTCGCGGGATTCCCAGTACGCAGCGGGAGGCGCGTGGTGGGGATGATCTCGCTTCTCACCTGGGCGCCCCGCGAGCTTGACGAGGGTCTGCTGGCGGTGATGAATGACATCGGCTCGCAGATCGGTGAGTTCGTCGAGCGCAAGCGCGCAGAGGTGGCGCTGCAGGACAGCGAAAAGCGCATGCGATCGGTGCTCGACAACGTTTCCGATGGGCTTGCCACAATCGACCAGACCGGGGTGATCGAGTCGGCCAACCCCGCGGTGGTCAAGCTCTTCGGCTACGAGGAGGCGGAGCTGGTCGGGCAGCCGGCTCACATCCTCATCGCCACCACACACCGCAGTGGTTTCACAAACTACCTTCAACACCGGCTCACGCTGGACATCCCGATCAGCGCGGCGCACGAGTCGATGGGAAAGCGCAAGACAGGAAGCCTGTTCCCGCTGGAGTTCGTCGTCAGCTCGATGCAGGTCGGATCGCGCCACCTTTTCATCGCCACGATGCGAGATATCTCGGAGCGCAAGGCGCAGACCGACGCCCTCGAGTACCAGGCACTTCACGACGCCCTCACCGGGCTCCCCAACCGGAGTCTGTTTGGCGACCGTCTGCGCCAGGCTCTCCTGTCCGCCAGGCGCAACCAGAACATGTTCGGCGTCCTGCTCCTCGACCTCGATCGCTTCAAAGACATCAATGACGCGCTCGGCCACGACCGTGGCGACACCCTGCTGCAAGAGGTCACCGCCCGCCTGCGCGGGGTCCTTCGCGCCACCGACACCATCGCGCGTCTGGGCGGCGATGAGTTTGCCGTCCTCACGACTGACGCCAAGCACCCTGACGACGTGGTCGCCACGGCGCGCAAGATCCTCGCCGCGTTGGAAGGGCCGTTCGCAATCGCCGATCAAATGGTGGAAACCGGGGCATCGATAGGCATTGCTCTCTATCCAGTCCACGGCGATGACCCCACCACGCTGCTGCGTCGAGCCGATGTTGCGATGTATGTCGCAAAACGCTCGGGCGGCGGGCACGCGGTCTACGCGCCCGAGCACGAGGCACAGTCTCTCCGGCGCTCGGGCTTGGCGGGAGAGCTTCGGCGTTCGATACCACAGGGTGAGCTCGTCCTTCAGTACCAACCGCAGGTCACCCTCGCGACCGGCGCCATCCATTCGGTAGAGGCCCTGGTGCGGTGGAATCACCCCCGCGAGGGGATGATGCCGCCCGATCGTTTCATTCCCATGGCCGAGGAGATGGGCATCATCCACCCGCTCACCGCCTGGGTCCTTGACAACTCGCTGGGGCAGCTGCGCAAGTGGCTCGCCGTAGGGCTTGATGTCTCGATCTCGGTCAACGTTTCACCGCGGTGCATCGAGGACCACTCACTCGAGGAGATGGTCGCCCGCGCGCTCGAGACGTCGGCTGTCGAACCGCATCGGCTGACGCTTGAGATAACGGAGGGGGTCGCCATGGCGGCCGCCGCCGCCAAGTCCCTGGCGCGGCTCAGCGAAATGGGAGTCAGACTCGCCCTTGACGACTTCGGCACCGGATATTCGTCTCTCCTCTACCTGATGCGATTGCCAGTCAACGAGATCAAGATCGACAGGTCTTTCGTCTCGGGGCTTGCTACGGACCCGGACTCAGGAGCGATAGTTCGCTCGGCCGTGGGTCTCGGCCACAACCTCGGGCTGCGCGTGGTTGCCGAAGGGCTTCAGGACCGGGGCGCCGAGGCCATCCTTCTCGAGGCAGGCTGCGATGGAGCACAGGGATTCCTGATCGGGCGGCCGATGGACGAATCGGAGGTCACATCGCTCCTGCTCGACCACTTCCACATTGGCAACCGGCTCGATGGCGCCGATGGAGCGCCGGGGCGACCCGCCGCCGATGCGTCAGGCGATCTCGCCTCGACCGCCGAGCAGGGCCATCCTGTAGATCTCGAGACTGCCTGAGCGGCCGCGAACCGCCGACTGGTTGGTCAGCTCGCTCTGCAGCATCGCCGCCACGGCGCGATACACGGTTCCCGTCATCAACACTTCGCCGGGGCCCGCGCCGGTGACCAGCCGTGCCGCGACGTTGACGACGTCGCCAAGGACGCCAAGCTCGGAGCGCTCGGCCGATCCAACGGCGCCGATCACGACCGGCCCCGAAGCGACGCCGACCCCGACCTCGAGACGAAATCCCCAGTCGGCGGCCAACTTGCGGTTCAAGGCTTCGTTGGCTCCGATCAAGCCGATCGCGGCCGCCATGGCTCGATTGACATGGTCGGCCTGGTTGCCATCGGCACCAAAAGTCGCCATGACTCCGTCGCCGACGAACTTCTCGACCACACCTCCGCAGATCGCGATCGACCGTAGGACCTTCTTGAGATGCGTGTTGAGCACGCCGAGCAGGCCGGCCGGATCGTGCTCGAACCGCTCGGTCAATCGTGTGAAGCCGCGAAGGTCGGTGAACATGATGGACGCGGTGCAGACGACAGGCAGAGGGACGTCGGGCCAGGCCAGCTCACTGGGGCCGCCAACCGAATACATCTGTCGTAGTCGAAGGAGCCGCTCGAGGTCATCAGCGAGAGCCGGCGCGATGGGCTCTTGAACCGAGATCAAGTCGCCACCAGCTCTGGCACCAGCGATTTGGCGACAAGGTTGGCGGCCGCCTCGGCCATGCCGGGCCCCTTGCGCAGGACGGCAGTGACTCCCGCCTTCTGCAAAACCAGGCTTGCGGCGGCATCGAGGTCCTTGAGCGTCACGACCACGACGGGGACGTGAGGGCCATGCTTCTTTCGAAGCCGCTGGAGAAAAGCCTCGCCTGAGATCCCTGGCAGAAGCAGGTCGAGCACGACAGCGCGCGCGCGATTGGTAGTCATCAGATGCTCGGCAGTCTCTGCGTCGGCCGCCCAGACCGAGCTCAGGCCTCTAGCGGAGAGCTCGGCCTCGAGCAGACGGGCGAAACCAGAGTCATCCTCGACGACAAGGACATCTCCGATGAGCGCCTGATCTCGAACCGACGGGATGGTGAAGAAGAAGGTGGAGCCCTTGCCCAATCCCTCGGAGGTAGCACTGATCTTGCCGCCGTGAGCTTCAACGATGTTCTTGCTGATGGCGAGGCCGAGCCCAGTACCCTTGATAGCACGGCGGTCGGCAGTGTCGATTCGATAGAACTTGTGAAACAGGTGACTCAAAGCCTCTGGTGGGATGCCAAGGCCTTCATCTCGAATCGACACTTCGACCATGCCGTCGATTGCCTTGGCCCCGACGACGATCGGGCCGCCGCCTGGAGAGTATTTGCGTGCGTTCGAGAGCAGGTTCGCCATCACGCGGAAGATGGAATCGCCATCGGCGCGCACCAGTGGCAGATCGTCGTCAAGCCGAATCCCAATCGGGGCTTGGGCAGGGTCATTGAAGAGTTCCAGGGCGCGCTTGAGCAGTGCGGCGACATCCGCGGGCGCGAAGCGCATCATCAAGTGGCCGCCCTCGATGCGGCGCAGGTCAAGGAAGTCGTTGATCAGCGCAGTGAGCCGGTGGCCCTCCTGGAGCATGACACCGAGATACTCTTTGCGCTGCTCGGGCGTGATCTCGCGTGACGCCAACAGCTCGGTGAAACCGACGATGCTGGCGAGGGGAGTGCGCATCTCGTGACTCACCGTCGACACCATTTCGTCTTTTGCGCGACTGAGCTCGGCTGCACTCTGCGCGCGAGCCTGCGACTGGTGAAGCTCGAGCTCGAGACGCTGGCTCTCCGTTAGGTCCTCGGCAAGCACGAACCTGGCGGCACGGTCGCCGACGGTGACAGCGTGAGAGGTGACCAGCACCTGGACGGAATCGCCGTCCTTCAGACGGTGCCGCCAGGGTCCGGTTTTGTCGAAGGCAGGCAGAGGGTGCCCGATAACCTCGAGCAGCTTTGGGACGTCCTGTGGCGGCCGGATCTCGGTGATCTTCATGGCGAGGAACTCATCGCGTGAGTAGCCGTACCGCTGGACCGCAGCGTCGTTCACGTTGAGGAACGCGAGCGTTTCCACGTCATAAAGCCACATTGGCTGGGGATGGCCTTCGAAAAGCATCCGATAGTGGCGCTCTGAGACCACCGCCGCTTGCTCGCTATTGAGCCGCTCAGCCAGCTCCCTCTTGACTGTCGCCATGAGCTCGTCGAAGTCCTCGGCCAATGCTGTGATCTCGGTGGCGCCTGCTCCCGCGACGGCGTTCACAGCACTGCCGGCTGTCGAGCCGCGCATCACCATGCTCAGCTTTCGAACTGGTCCTGCGACGCCGCGGTAGACGACGAATGAAACCACCAGCATGCAGGCCACCCCCGCCAGGATGATTGCAAAGGCCCGGTTGGCCGACAGATCCGCACCCAGCAGGGCGGCTTCCGCATCGGCCCCGACGTAGACCTGCCAGCCGGCTGAGGCGATTGACGAGTGCCCGTAGATTCGCGACTTTCCGTTGAGATCCAACCGGTTGACAGGATCTGAGGCGTTCGCGAAAGGCGTTCCAGCCACGTTGGCGCCCACCCACGTGGCCGAGTCGATCGATCGCGCGATGACTCTCTGACTGTCGCTGCTTGTGATTACGAACTCGAGCTGGTGGACTCCACTACCGAACTGAGATTCGAGGTGCGGGCCGATCGGGGCCAGGTCAAGGAACCAGGTGAGCGCCCCCTTTCCGGAAATTGGATAGGAGATGACCACCACCTGGTTGCCGGTACCTGGCTCGAGTACGGGGGCCACCACAACAGGCTGCGTGGCTTGCAACCAGGCCTGGCCCTGATAGCTCGGAAACATTCCATTCGCGGCCGGCTTGTGCGAGGAGCATGCAACCGAGCCGTCGAGCCTGACGATGTCGATGTGGCCGGTGGTGAAGGCGCCCAGCGGTGCATAGCCGAGCGTGCATTTGGCCGGATCGGCGAACACCTGTCGGATACCTGGATCGCCGGCAAGTGGAAGGGATAGAGCCTGGATCTGATCAAAACCTGACTTGAGCTGGCCGGCGGCCCGCTCGGCCGCGAAGTTCGCGTCGCCCACCGCTGACTGCCGCGCATCCTGCTCAGCAATGCTCCTGACAGCGAAAGCGGCTGCGGCGGCCACTGCAAGAAGCACCACCATGAACAGCGCCATGTAATGGCGGAGCGACCAACCTTGGCGACGAGTGGCGTCCGGCATCGCGCGGGCCCTGCCCTGGGGCCCGATCAAAGCTGCAGGGCTTCGTCAACCCGCGTCAGAAGGTCCAGCGGCGAGAACGGCTTGGTGAGGTAGAAGTCGGCACCTGCGATAAGGCCCTTTTCCACGTCGCTCTCTTGAGCCTTGGATGTGAGCAGGATCACGCGGGTGCCGACGAGCTCAGGGTCGGCTTTGACAAGGTGAAGCACATCGAGCCCGGTCTGTCCAGGCATCTGGACGTCGAGCAGCACCAGTGACGGCTTGTGCTGTTTGATCATCGCCCACGCCTCGGCGCCGTCCACCGCCTCGATCACCGTGTAGTCATCGGACTCGATGGTGGCGTGAACCAGAAGTCGCATGCTTGGCTCGTCGTCGGCGATGAGCACTGTCCGCATGGCCATCAGCCCCGTCGGGGTACGCGCCCTCACCCTGTCACCGGGTCCAACAACAATGCCTCCGCGATCAACGCGACGGCGGCCTGCGGAGCGCCGGCCTCCTTCGGAAGGACAGCCATGGCGCCCGCGATCTCCAGCGCTGATATCTCTTTCGGCCCGAGGTTCTTCGCGGTCAGCACGACGACTGGGAGACGCGTGCCAAAGCCAGAGCGCATGTGAGCCAGAAAATCCTCACCTTGCAGACCAGGCAGGCGCAGGTCCAGGACGATGGCGCGCGGCGCCGTCTCAACGAGCATGTGCTCGGCAGTCTCAGCGTCGGCAGCTCTAACTGTATTGAGGCCCATGGTGGCGAACTCGGCCTTTATGAGGCTGGCGAATCCAGCGTCGTCCTCGACGATGAGGATGTAACCAGACCCCGTCACGCGTCGCGAGATCGGCACTGTGAACTGAAACTTTGTGCCCTTCCCAAGGCCCCTGGAGGTAGCCGAGACCTGGCCGCCGTGGGCCTCGATGATCCTGTGGTTGATCGCCAGCCCGAGGCCTGCGCCGGGACGCCGTCTGCGTGCCCCGCTGCCGGCCGTATAGAACTTGCGGAAAAGCCTGGGCAGCTCATCGGGGTCCACACCTATGCCGTGGTCACGGATGGAGATCTCGACCATGTCATTGGCCTGGAGAGCTTCGATCGTGATGGCGCCTCCGTCAGGCGAGAACAGTCGAGCGTTCGATAAGAAGTTGGCAAATACCTCCAGGATCGCCTCAGCGTCGCCCGACACGAGTGGAAGCATCTTGGGCACGCGCAATTCGATCGGGCTCCTTGGGTCTTCGCCGGCGGCGACAATTGCACGCTGGATCAGCGAGGCGATGTCGACGGGGGCGAAATCCAGGTCCCGATGGCCCGTCTCGAGGCGGTGCAGGGCCAGTGCATGGTCGATGAGGGCGGTCAGGCGGCGACCTTCCCGCAGGAGGCTGCTCATGTACAGCTGACGCTCGTCGTTGGTCAGGTCGACAGATGCCATCAGCTCTGCGAAGCCCAGCATGTTGCCGAGTGGGGCGCGGAGCGCTTGGCTGCGGAGCGACACCAGGTCGTCGTCGGCCTGATCGACGAAGCCAGAATCGACTGTCGCCGGCACTGGGGCTGGACTACGCGCCGGCATTTTCAAATCCAGGACCTTGAGCCGCACGGGGGTGGGTTTGGCCTGGCTCACAGCCGCCTCGCGGCCTCAAATGACGAATCGGGGCGGAGGGCCGTCCACGTGCTCGAGAGTGCTACCGGCACGAGATCGCCGGCGCGACGATGCGCCCCGTCTTCGTACGCCCGTTGCGGCTGTCTGAAGACCAGGCAGGCGGTCCACACACCAAGGATGTATCCAATGGTGAAAAGGGCGAAAACAAGACTCATGACTCCCATTTGTCAAGGTGTACGCCGACCTGGTTGCGATGTCGCCATGTGGTGACACTGCACCGCTACCCTCAATGCGCAGGGTGTGGGTGCCGTGAAAGCGCGTCGCCGCGAGCTATGCGTAGGCAAACCACCGGCTTCGGACGATCGGACTCCCATCGATTTGCATGGGCGGAAGACCTGATTTCGCAGGGAGACTAAACAAACCCGCCGGCGTATCACTAAGACCATGCCCACACGACTGCTGGCGCGAGCACGTCTGCCGAGGTCGGATTGAGCCTCATAACGCGGAGTGGGATCCGCAAGCGGCAGACGGTCCTGATCGTCGATGACGAGCCCAACCTTCGTGCTCTGGTCCATACCACCATCGAATCGCCTTACTACCAGGTGATCGAGGCTTGCGATGGCGACGAGGCCTGGACTCTTATCAAGGAGCGAAAGCCCGCCCTTGTGATGCTTGACATCAAGATGCCGGGACGCTCCGGTTTCGAGGTGCTCACAGCCATCCGAGGCGATGCCGATCTCAGAGGCACCCAGGTGATGATCCTCTCGGCGAGCGACGACCAGGCTCACATCGACGCCGGCATACTCGCGGGCGCCGATTACTACCTGACGAAACCCTTCTCGCCTGCCGATCTCCTCGCTCGTGTTTCCGAGGCGATCGGGCAGCGGGTGCCGTCATGGTAGGGGCACCCATGGGGAACATCTTGGAAATCCGAAGGGGTCCTCCGGCAGGCGCCTTCGCATTGAGCAGGAGAATCAGAACGGCGCCCCGCCCGACCGCAACCTTCTTCGCGGATCCAGATCAGAGAGTGGTATTGGGCCTCGCGCTCGCCAAACGCGTCACCGAGGCCACTCGCTTGATCGCAGAGGCGGCGGTGGCGGCAGGGCTGTCGGAGCTGGCCTCACGCCGATTTGCGAAACCGATCCGCCATGTTCACAACCTGGCGACCCGTGGCGTCGCGAATTTTCTGATCACAGGGCAGGGCAGCACCGAGAAGGAAAGGAACTTCATCGGCCGCCTTGGCGTGATGGCGGCCCTTCATGGTCTGTCCGTGGCCACCGTCACCAGGTCCTATCTCCTGTGGCGCGATACCAACCTTCGCGTGCTCAACGAAGAGATCAGCCGGCTGGGTACCGCCATGGCATTCGCCGACGAAGCACGGAGAATGATCAGGTCCAGCGCGGACACCGGCATCGTCCGCATGGCTCGGGCGTACGACGTTCAAATGCACGTCGTGCGGGGCCGCGAGGACGCCATAACGCTTGCGCTCCACGACAGCGAGGCGCATCTGCAGGCTGCCGTCGTTGACACGTCGAAGAAGAACGACCAGCTGTCCGCGGCGATGGTCGAGATCTCTGACAAGAACATGCAGCTCAGCGTTGCCAACCGGCAGCAGACCGACTTCATCGTCAACGTAAGCCATGAGCTGCGGACCCCGCTGGCGGGCATCCTCGGCTACACGGAGCTCCTGCTGCAGGGAGCGGACGGCGAGCTCGGCCCCGAGCAGCGGCGTGATGTCCAAGAGGTGCAGGCAGGCGGCGAGGTGCTGCTGAGGCTTGTCAACGACATACTCGACGAGTCGCAGATCGAAGCTGGAATGATGGCCTTGAACACGGGCTCCATCAATCTCAAGGCAGTTGTCGAATCGGTCCTGGCCTCAGTTCGAATTCTTGCCGAACAGAAAGCCCTATACCTTCACGCCGACATACCGGATGGGGCCGAGGCGATGGGCGATGAGGGGCGGTTGAAGCAGATCTTGACCAACCTCGTCGGCAACGCGATCAAATTCACCGAGACCGGCGGGGTAACCATCAACTGCCTGCCGTGGGCGGGGTTCTGGCGCGTGAGCGTGGCGGACACGGGCATCGGGTTACCAGACGACAGCCGTGAGATTGTCTTCGAGCGTTTCAAGCAGCTGGACACCGGCACCACGAGGCGATTCGGCGGCACCGGCCTTGGCCTTGCCATCGCCAAAGGATTGGTGGTCATGCAGGGCGGCGAGATGGGCGTCTACTCCACGCTTGGTTTGGGCAGCACCTTCTGGTTCACGGTGCCGGCATCCTCGTAGCCGGCTGACGATCACCCCTCCCTGAGGACGGGGTACCTACTTGAGGGCGAGCGCTTCGGCAAGCTTTCGA
>Ga0307312_10000025_pt1 | contig 46800 bp, 47 predicted proteins | sample ER_DNA_202_FD_194489 | JGI IMG/M metagenome (GOLD analysis project Ga0307312, IMG submission 194489) | Bulk soil microbial communities from the East River watershed near Crested Butte, Colorado, United States - ER_DNA_202 | ecosystem: Environmental > Terrestrial > Soil > Floodplain | place... | reverse complement strand
CCGCGGCGAACGACTTCCACGAACCGATCGAGCTGCTCTTCGTCGACGGGTCGCACGAGTACGACCTCGTGCTCGAGGACTTCGAGAAGTGGGTCCCGAAGGTCGTCGAGGCAGGCTGGGTCGCCTTTCACGACACGACGTGGACGTCCGGGCCGCGCAAGGTCGTCGGCCAGGCGATCTACCGGTCGAACCGGTTCAAGGATGCGAGGTTCGTGGTCGGCTCGACCACCGTCGCCCGCAAGGTGGAGCAGAACTCGCTCGCCGATCGCACCCGCAACCGCTACGTCCTCGGCGTCAAGACAGTGTTCTGGCTCGGCTCGTCCGTAGTGAAGAAGCAGCGCAACCTCTTGCCGGAGCCTGTCGAGCGCCTCGGCCGCAAGATTCTCAAAATCATTCAGTGACCATCGTCCTGGGCACAACACAAGGCCGGAGGCTAAGACCAGGCGGAGCCGGGCTTAGCCGGAGGCGAACTGATGTGGGCGCGGCCGCGTGAGCGCCCGCGCCCGGACGGTTGAGGACGGTCGCGGACCGGGGACGCGGCAGGAGTGCGCGGGCTTGCCCGCGCGCGTTCAGCGCGAAGCGCCGTACCCAATGCCAAGCGAAAGCGAAGCTTTCGCGCGGAGCTAGTGTCCGCCGACGACGCGGAACTTCGGTTTCGCGACCACGAGCTTGGCTGGATCCGACCACGACATCTGCTGGGCTCCCGTCGGCAGGGCGTAGTTGAAGCCGCGCACGCGGTAGTACCACGTTCCCGCTTTGAGCGGAAGGACGGTCGAGGTTCCGAGCGTTAGCGTGCCGAGTGCGTTTGCGTTCTGGGGGTTCGGCTCGGGCTTGAACGGATACCGCTTCTTGCTCCACTGCACCTCGTAGACGGACGCGCCGAGCGCGGGCGTCCAGGCGACGAGCGGGGCGCCGTAGAACGCCTGGTTCGAGCGACCGGCCGTTAGCGTCCCCTTCGTCGACAGGCCCGAGGCGAAGAGCTCGCCCGCGGCGGTGAGCGAAGGCTCGCTGTTCTTGCCGAAGCGGGCGACGCGGTTGTACGGGGCGGCGCAGACGTCCTGCGGGAGCTCGAGATCCTGGTACTGGAGATTGCCTCCGGTGCGGACGATCGGCTCGCCGATGCCGTGCGCGAACTTCAGCGTTCCCGCGAGCGAAAGCGACGTGCCGCTGACGGTGACGACCGTGACCGTCTCCTGATTTGCCTTGCCTCCGAGCAGGACGGTGTCGCCGCTCGAGAAACCGACGGCGCTCACGACGCTCACACTCGAGCCGCCTATGGCCGCGGCTGAGGAGGTGCTGGTGCTGATCGCGCCCGGTGAGACGGCTGCCACGGGAATGACCGTCCAGTAGTAGCCGCTGCTCGGCCAGTCCGTGTCCCACAGATCGACCGGAGCGCCGACGACCGCGCTCCCGACCTGTATCTGCGTGGGGCCGGCCGCGGGCGCGGTGCTCGAGCCCGGATTCGAGTCCGAATCTGCTGGGACCGCGGTCGTCGGCGTTGCGGACGCCGCGAGCTCGGTCGGCTGCACCTTCAGACCGTCGAAGCTGTAGCTGGCAGGCTCGGAGCCGTCGCTGAGGTACGAGGCGCGTGCGAGTGGAAGCGAGGCGGGGAGCGCAGGCAGCGCCAGCGGTCCGAAAGGTCGCGGAGCGTAGGCGGGACCGCCGATGACGGCGCTCGTGAACACCCGGTTGAGGCACTGCCGGTCGGTGAAGACGTAAACGCGGAAGAGCTCTGCACTGGCGCCGTTGATCGCCTGGTCGCCGCTGAAAGTGAATGCCGGCATGAGGCGGTGCACCGGGGAGGACGCGTCGCCGGTCGAGATGACGTCTGAAACGGTGTGCCCGAGCTTGATCGGTCCGCCCACATACGCGGGATTCGTGGAGCTGTAGACCGGGCTCCAGGGGCCGTAGCCGACTGCAGGCAGGCCGTTCTGACGGGTCTGCTTGTTGTCGTCCGTGCGGTCGGTGCGCAGCGCGCGGATTCGCCAGCGCACCGTGTTCGTCCAGCTCGACGTGCGGTGAAAGGTGTAGAACTCGCGCTCGTCCAGGACGTTGGTGAAGACGGTTTCCATCTTCGGCGTCGGGTTGTTGATGTCGACGAACCAGACCTGGTAGCCGTCGGCGCCCTCGATCGGCGCCCAGCGCAGCAGTCCCGGCTCGCTCGGCAACGGCTTCGGCGCCGGGCCGGGCTCCATGTCGAAACCAAACGGGGTGCTCCACGCCGTCGTCGCGGTTGCCGTGATTCCGCGTACGCGCGCGAACAGCGCGTGCGGGTTCCCCGTGATCCACGGCAGCATCACGGTCGGGGCGGCGACTGGCGTGCTCAGCCCGCTCGTCGAGTAGACGAGCCCGCTTTCCCGGAAGCTCGAGCTCGTCGCGAGTTGGAACTGGTAGCGGATGGCGCCGGCGACGGGGTTCCACGCGAAGGACGGCGTGCGCGGGAAAGAGTTGTCGACGGGCTCGTCGGAACGGAGCAGGAAACCGTGCAGATTCGCCGGGGCGGCTCCTCGAACAGGCTTCGCCGCCTCCGCGGCAGGAGCGAGCAAGAGCAAGCCGAGACAGACGGCGGCAAGTAGAGGCGCACGCAGCATCGTTCTATGTGGTTGTCGGCAGCCTCCCCCGTTCGGCTGTCCCTCGAATGAGGGACGCCAGGCGGTCGCCGGCCGCCAGAACGAGCGCATCGGAGCCGGGTCTTCCGATCAGCTGCACCGACGCCGGGAGGCCGTCCTCCGCCGGTCCGCACGGTAGGGCGAGAGCGGGCCAGCCGAGTGTGTTGAACGGAAGGGTGTTGGCGATCAGCCGCTCCCGCAGCGCCAGGTCGCCAATGCCGGTAGGAGGCGCGACGCACTGCAACGTCGGCGTGAGCAGCAGGTCGAGCCTGTCGAACAAATTCAGGCAGCGTTCGGCGTACTCTGCCCGCGCTTGCTCGGCCCGGGTGGCTTCCGCATCCGACACCGCCAGGCAACGTTCGACCTTCACAGCGACCTCCTCGCCGTAGAGCTCGCCGTTCTCTGCATAGAGCTCGCGGTGAACACCCGCGACTTCGTGCATGAAGACGGCCCCGATCTCGGGTCTCGGCCATTCGAGCGAGCGGCTCCGGGGGAAATGTCCGGCCGCCTCGCGAAGGCGTTGGGCGACGAGCGGGTCGGCCTCTTCGACCCATGCCGTCCCGACCACGAGCTCTTCGAGGGAGGCGAGCTCGTCCGCCTCGAAGCCCGGTGCGATGACCTCGAGCAGTGCCACACACTCCTCCACGGTCCCCGCCATCGGTCCCACGTGGTCGAAGCTGGGGGCGAGCGGGAAGCAGCCGTCGATCGAGACGAGGTTGTACGTCGGCTTGAAGCCGACGATGCCGCAGCAGGCGGCGGGGATGCGGATCGAGCCGCCGGAGTCGGTTCCGAGGGCAGCGTCGGCAAGCCCCGCTGCGAGGGCCGCTGCCGAGCCGCCCGACGAGCCGCCGGCGATTCGCCCAGGTGCGCGCGGGTTCGGGACGGTGCCGAAATGCGGGTTCTCCGACGTGGTGCCGTACGCGAACTCGTGGAGATTCGTCTTGCCGACGTTCGCATACCCGCCGGCCTCTGCGAGGCGCACGGATTCGGCACTGGTCGCCGGGATGTGTTCGGCAAACACGGCCGAGCCATACGTGGTCCTCACCCCTGCAGTGTCGAGCAGGTCCTTGACCGCCAGTCGGATGCCCTCGCCGGGCTCCTCTGGGATTGCGAGGAAGATCCCGTCGGCCGCCACGGGGCGACCTTACTGGCTACTTGCGGCGTTTCGGCTTCGTCGTCTTCTTCACGAGCTGCATCGCCACGCGGCGGGTGACGCTCGCGCCCTGCGTACCGCCGGGTGAATAGCTCGTGAGCATCAGGACGTTGCCGGGCGTGTTCGTCTTGCGAAGGGTCTTGAGCAGCTGCGTCGGCAAGATGAAGCGCACGTCGTTGTTGCCGGCGTGCAAGCCGGCCGAGCCGAGCCAGGTCGAGCCGAGCGTCGCCTTCAGCGTTCCGTCGCCGCTCGAGAAGACGATGAAGCGGAGCAGTCTCGTCTTCGCGGAGACGCGGATGAGCTCCGGGGCGTGCAGCGTGAGATCGGGTGCCGGGTCGGTCGTCGGCGCCTGAACGACGGGACCGATGACCTTGACACCCTCAGGCGCCTCGCCTGCCGCAGCAGGCTTGGACTTGTCGACCGTGACGGTGCCCGAGACCGTGAACTCGCGGCCGTCCAGAGCGGGCGGGACGACGTCGTTCGTCTCGTTCGGCAAAGAGACGTAAGCATGCGGGCTCGCGCCGCAGGTGTTCCACGGAACCGTCAACGAGGCGGTGGTGCCGGAGACCGAGAAGGCCTGCGCCACTGCTCCCTTGGTGTTCGCGTAGTAGTAGGGCGTCGACGCGACGCCGGCCGGAAGCGCAACCTTGAGGGCGAGCGAGGCCGAGTAGCACGGGCCGGTATCGGTGTCGAGCCCGTGGGCGACATCGACATAACGGACCGCGAGATGGTTGACCGCGAGCGTCACGGGCGAGACGGCACCGCTCGACGAGGCGACCACGATCGAGGCTTGAGTTTGCGGGAGCACACCGGCGAGCGCTTCGTAGGTGAAGTTCCCCGTGAGGCGCGCGGTCGTGTAGTCCTCGAAGAACTTGCCAAGCGTTGAGCCGAGCGTCTGGACGACGCTCGAGAGGGCCTGTGTCCCGCTCCAGCCGGGATTGGCCGCAGCCGCGTCGAGCACGGCCTTGACCTTGGCATCGCTGGATCCCGGTCGCTCCGCCAGGTACTCGAAGAGCATCCAGCCGGGATAACCGTTCCGATCGAACTCAGTGTCGCCGCACTCCGAGCCGACGCAGTCCATCGTCCGGTCCGGATTCAGCTCGAGGCCGCCTGCCGCCGCATTCGCGCGTACCGACGCCCATTCGGCCAGCCCCTCCGTAAGCCACTGTTGAGCCCCGGGCGCGACGGCATCCTCGAACACATGGAAGACCTCGTGCGCAACGACGGGATATGCGAGGCCGGTGGAAACGCTGAGATGAATCTCATCGGGCCCGACCGGCGTGATGATGGCGTCCCAGCGGCCGTGGGGCATCGGCGTGCCGAGCGGGATGGCGCCATGGGCGAAGCAGTCGATCGAAAAATCGTCGACGGAGATGTCGACGAGCGCGCCCGGCGCGGTGTATCCCCAGCCGCTGTAGAGGTCATACGCGCGCTCTGCCATGCCTAGGATCTCGCCGGCCCGTTCCTGGCTGATGCTTGCGGTGGGACACGGCGCGACGTCGCGGCTCCAGCGGATCTGAAAATGATCGCTGGAGAGCGTTGCGACCCCGCTGGTGGGAAACGGGTCGATCGCCACGGCCCGCGGCACGCCCACGGCCAGCGAGGCGGCCAGGGCGATCACGGCAAAGGGCAGCAGGAACCGAGACGAACGCGTCATCAAAGGCCAGATCGGCTCTGGCGGAGGATTTCTTTAGCCGCGGCTCAGTCGTAGTGCAGGTACACAAGCGCGACGACGATCGCCCCGACCGCGATCAGGATCGCGAGCCCGAACAGTGACGCGGCCAGCGCGATGTTCCTCTTCGCGACCTCGGCGGTCGGCTCCACGGGTGTCATCTGCTCGGGCATTACAGGAGCGGGTCCACCGCCATCGCTGCGAACAGCAGCGCCAGGTACAGCAACGAGAAGTGGAACAGGAGCGCCGCCTGTCGCGGAGTCGTCTCGCGCCGCAGTCGCAAGGCCAGGAGCAGGAAAGCCGCGCCGAGTGCGAGAGCGGCGCCGAGATAGACGAGGCCGAGAGTCCCCCAGAGGAACGGCACGACCGTGACCGCGACCAGAACCAGTGAGTACAGGACGATCTGCCGTGTCGTCTCGCGCGCGCCGCGCACCACGGGCAGCATCGGGATCCGCGCCGCTTCGTAGTCGCGCCGGATCAGCAGTGCAAGTGCCCAGAAGTGCGGGGGTGTCCAGAAGAACACGATCAGGAACAGCCACAACGCAGGGAGCGTGAGGTTCCCGGTCACGGCCGCCCAGCCGACGAGCGGCGGCACCGCTCCCGCCGCACCGCCGATTACGATGTTCTGCGGCGTCGTGCGCTTGAGCCAGCGCGTGTACACGAGCACGTAGAAGAGGTTCCCGACGAGCGCGAGGACGGCGGCGAGCACGTTCACGAGCGATGCGAGCAGCACGAAGCTGAACGCCGAGAGCGCCAGGCCGAACTCCAGGGCGCGCGACGCCGGCATTCGCTCAGCGGCCACCGGACGCGCCCGGGTCCGCTTCCCCATCAGCCTGTCGATGTCGCGATCGAGGACGTGGTTCAGCGCGGACGCGCCGCCGCAGGCGAGTGCGAGGCCGCCCATCGTCACGAGCACGAGCCAGGCGCGAGGAGCGCCCTGGGCCCCGACGAACATCGCGCAAAGGCCCGTGATCAGCAGCAGCGACATGATGCGCGGCTTCGTCAGCGCCACGTAGTCGCGCCACGAGGCCCGTGGCGCAGGCTCGCCGCGATACGTCGAGGCCGCGAGCACGAGGGTCGCCGCGAAGGCGACTGCGGAAAGCGCGAGGTGCAGACCAGGCGCTGTCACCAGCGCCGCGATCCCGAATAGGACGAGCGCGCCGACCGACGGCACGAGCAGCCGCCGGTGGACGAGGACGGCTGCGACCACGAGTGCGAGGAGCGGCGGAAGTGCAAGTGCCGCGAGCACGCGATGCGCCGCGCCCAGCGACGCCGCGCCGCTGACGACGGCGAGCAACGTCGACAGTCCGGCGAAGACCGCAGTCAGGCGCAGCCAGGGCCCGGGCCTAGACACGGGCCTCTGCCAGCCGCCGCCGCAGGTCGCGAAGGGGTCGGGCGCTGGTGATGTAGGGCAGGCGGTCGAAGTTGTGCGGCGGTGGCGGTGAGGTCGTGTACCACTCGAGCGTGTCCCCGAGCCAGGGGTCGTTGACCGCGCGCGGTCCCTTGCGCGACGTCTGGACGACGTTGACGACGAACAGGAGCAGTCCGATCGCCATCACGCCCGAGCCGATCGACGAGATGAGGTTGTAGGTCTGCCACAGGCCATGCTCCGAGTATGTGTAGATCCGCCGCGGCATGCCGAGGAGCCCGAGCATGTGCTGTGGGAAGAACGTCAGGTTGAAGCCGAGGAACACGAGCCAGAAGTGAGCCTTCCCCAGGCGCTCGTCGAGCATGCGCCCGAAGATCTTCGGCCACCAGTAGTAGAGGCCGGCGAAGATCCCGAACACCGAGCCGCCGAACAGGACGTAGTGCATGTGCGCGACGACGTAGTACGTGTCCGTCACCTGCCAGTCGACCGGGAAGGCGGCGAGGAAGATCCCTGAGAGGCCGCCGATCGTGAACAGCGCGATGAAGCCGAGAGCCCAGAGCATGGCCGTATCGAAGATGAGATTTCCGCGCCAGGTCGTCGCGAGCCAATTGAAGATCTTCACGCCCGTCGGGACGGCGATCACCATCGACGAAAGCATGAAGAAGACGTTCAGGAAGTTCGGCAGCCCGACGCTGAACATGTGGTGCGCCCACACGAGCATCGAGTAGAAGCCGATCGCCACCGTCGAGAACGCGATCGCCTTGTAGCCGAAGATCGGCTTGCGCGAGAAAACGGGGATCACCTCGGAGATGATCCCCATGGCGGGCAGGATCATGACGTAGACCTCGGGGTGGCCGAAGAACCAGAAGAAATGCTGGTAGAGAATGGCGTTGCCGCCGTCCTGTGGCTCGAAGAAGTGGGTGCCGGCCTGTCGGTCGAGCAAAAGCATCGTGAGCCCGACCGAGAGGACGGGCAATACCAGGACGAGCAGCGCAGAGTAGATCTCGATCGACCACACGAACAGCGGGATCCGCATCCAGCTCATTCCCGGTGCACGCATGTTGTGGATCGTGGCGAGGAAGTTGATCGCACCCAGGAGAGACCCGAGCGAGAGCAGGTGCAGCGACAGGATCCAGAGATCCTGACCGTGGCCGAGCGAGAACATGTTGGCCGACAGCGGCGGATAGGCATACCAGCTGGACCTCGACGCGCCGTACTTGGCGAGGAAGCTGAGATAGAGGACGATGCCGCCGAAGAGAAAGAGCCAGTACGACAGCGCGTTGAGCCGAGGGAACGCGACATCGCGGGCGCCGATCATCAGCGGCACGAGGAAGTTCGCAAACCCGGCGAAGATCGGGACGACGACGAGAAAGATCATCGTAGTGCCGTGGATCGTGAACAGCTCGTTGTAGCTCTGCTTCGTGATGAAGTGCTCGTTCGCCTGCGCGAGCTGCGCGCGCATGAGCAGTGCGAGGATCCCCCCTGCCGCGAAGAAGACGAGGGACGTGCAGATGTAGAGGATCCCGATCCGTTTGTGGTCGGTCGTGGTGACCCAGCTCATGACACGCCCCTGGCGCCAGTCGGGCCGGTACGGCTCTACGGTGGCTCTAGTCGCCACTGGTTGTCGCCTTGTAGACGCTCTGCTTCAGGTAGGCGAGGAGCGCCTGGACCTGCTCGTCGGACCAGCCGCGCGCGACCGGCGGCATCTCGTTCCTGCCCTGGCGGATCAGCTGCTCGAGGCCCTGCCGCTGTACGAGCAGCGCGTTGTTCGAGATCTTCGGTCCGAAGCCGCCCTGTCCCTGAAGCCCGTGGCATTTCGCGCAGGAGCCTTGCCACTCGCCGCGTCCTAGTGTGCCGGTCGCAGTGCCGAGCCAGGCGGTGTAGTCGGCACGCGATTGCACGTCGACGACAGCCTTCATCGCCGCGTGGAAGACGCCGCAGAACTCCCCGCACCTCCCCCGATACGTCCCGGTTTGATCGGCCTTGAACCACGTGTGCGTCATGTGACCGGGGATCGCGTCGAACTTGCCGCCGAGCTCCGGGACCCACCAGCTGTGGTCGACGTCCTGCGAGGTGATGTCGACGCGCACCGTGCGATTCACGGGTGCGTGCAGCTCGTCGATCGAAATCTGCCCGTCGGGATACGTGAACTGCCAGTAGAACTGATGCGCATTCACCTGGACGACGAGCGGGCCGCCCTCGGCCTTCGCGCTCGGCACGTCCTGGATACCCGGCAGCTTGTAGAAGATGAACGACGCGATCGCGGCGAGGATCAGAACGGGCACCGCCGTCCAGATCAGCTCCAGCCGGGTGGCGCCGTGGATCTGTGGGCCCTCCGCGGTGCGCGGTCGTCCGCGCCGCCTGTACTTGAACACGAACAGGATCAATGCGCCCTCGACGAGGACGAAGATCGCGCCCGTGAAGATCGAGATCCAGACGTATGAGTCGTTGATCCGCTTCGCGTTCGGAGAGTGGGGCGTGGCCGGCGCGAAGCCGCCGTTGCCGGCGTAGGCGACAGAGGCGAGCGCCAGCACGGCGCCCAAAGCAACAAAGAGGACGAAGGTCTTGCGCCTCACCGGCACGCTACGCGTCAAAGTTACGCCGAAGGAACCGAGCCGCGCTCGAACTGTTTCCCCCGCGGCAGCTGCAACTTCTCGGGCCAACGTCCGGCATCCTATGAAACGTGGAGGGACATTCGCGCGTTCACCTACCGGCCGGGGTGGGCGATAGTTACCAGGTGTACGTGAACGGGGTCCCGCAGGAGCCGGGGCGTGACTTCGACCGGGTCGGCGACGAGCTGATCTTCCGGCGGAGGCTGGCTCAGGAGGGGCGGTTGGGCCCGATTCGCTGGCTCTCGATGCTGCTCGGGGTGGCCGGGACGTACCGCAAGCACGAGAACGTCGACGTGGTCTACGAGCAGGGTGGGCGGCGCACGGTGGCCTCGCTCACTCCTTCATGACCGGCTCGAGCCGGTACCCGACCCCGTAGCGCGTCTGGATGAACGTATGCCGGGGCGCGCGCCGGTCCACCTTGTCCCGCAATCGCCGGACGAAGACGTCGACGGTGCGGTCGCGGTGCGCTTCGCGGCGGCCCCAGATCTTCTGCAGCAGCTCGTCGCGCGTGACGACACGGCCGCGTTCGAGCGCCAGTTGATAGAGCAGCCGGAATTCCGTAGGAGTCAGGCCTGCGCTCTCGCCATCGACGAAAGCCTGCACCTCTCGCGGGTCGATGAGGAGCTCCTCGATCTCGATCGGGTCGCCTCGCTGGGCGTCGTCGCGGCGTAACGCGCGCCGGGAAGCCGCGCGCACGCGGGCGACGAGCTCGTTCATCGAGAACGGCTTGACGAGATAGTCGTCCGCTCCGATCTCCAGTGCGTGCACACGGTCGTGCTCCGTGCCTCGGGCGCTGACCACGACGATAGGAGTCGGGATCCCTTCGGCGCGAGCGCTCTCGATGATGCTCCAGCCGTCACGTCCTGGGAGCATGAGGTCGAGGACACAGACGTCCGGACGCTCGAAGCGCAGCCGGGCGAGCCCCTGGTCGCCCTTGCCGACGACGACGGGGTCGAACCCTGCGGCTGCGAGGTGTTTCGCCATCCCGTCCGCGATGACGGCATCGTCCTCGACGATCAGGACCTTCGCCATACTCGTCTCTGATGGAGGAGGCACGGGCCTACGAGGAGCTGCGGGTCGGTTTCACGGCCGCAGTGTCCCACGAGCTGCGCACTCCGCTGGCGCGGCTCCTCGCGTTGCTCGAATCGGCGTCGCTTCCGGACGCCGACAGCGAGGCACTCCTTGCCCAGGCCAGGGAGGAGGTCGAGGAGATGAGTGAGCTGGTCGACGACGTTCTCTTCCTCTCCGAGCTCGAGAGCGGCCGCGAGGTCGTTGCGCTCGGCTCGACGGCGGCGATGCCGGTATTGGAGGACGTCCGCGATCGGCTGGCCGACAGTGCCGAGCGTGCCGACGTCACGATTCGAATCGAGGCTGACGCGGACGTCGAGCTGCCGCTCCGCCGACGGATGCTGCAGATCGTCGCCGAGAACCTGGCGGAGAACTCGATTCGCTACGCCGGACCGGGCTCGACGGTCACGCTCTCGGCCCGCGACGGCGTGCTCGCAGCCGCCGATGATGGGCGGGGAGTGGATGAGGACGAGCTGTCGCGCCTTTTCGAGCGTTTCTACCGCAGCGACCGGGCCCGCGCCTCGAGGGGCACAGGCCTCGGTCTTGCGATCGTGAAGCACGTGGTCACAGCCGCCGGCGGCCAGGTGGAGGCGGCCGGTGGTCCGGGTCACGGGCTTACTGTTCAGTGCAGGTTCTCTATGAGTGCACCGAATTCAGCGTCTTGATCGACGCCTTCAGTACCACGTTCGGGAGTGGCGAGAAGAGCAGTTTCGGTCCCGAGGCCTGACCCTTCGTCACTGCCCAGCGCACGAACTGCTTCAGCTCTGTCGCCTTGGGCGTGTTCGTGGGAAGGATGACGTATGTGAACGTGCAGATCGGATAGGCCAGAGGCTGCCGCTTCGCCGGGTTGACGATCGAGATGCCGCTGTTCCCTGGCGCCACCCGGAGGATCGTCGCTCCCGCGGCTGCGATCGCCCGCAGGCCGGGTAGCTGGAAGATGCCGGCGCGGTTCTTGACTGCCGCGATCTTGAAGTGGCTCTTGAGGGAGTACGCGACGTCGACATAGGTGATGCCGCCATTCGTTTGGCTCAGCGTCGCGGCGACCCCTGAGCTTCCACGTGCACCCACACCGGTCGGCCAGTTGACCGCCACACCCTTGCCGATGCCGCTCTTCCACTGCCTGCTGACGCTGTTCAGGTACTCGGTGAGGTTGTAGGTCGTGCCGCTGTTGTCACTGCGGTGGATGACGGTGATCGCCAGGTCCGGCAGTGACTTCCCCTTGTTCAGCTTCTTGAGCGCCGGGTCGTTCCACTTCTTGATCATTCCGAGGAAGATGCCCGCAACGGCGTTGCCGTCGAGCTTGATGTGATCGGGCAGCCCGTCGCCGCGGTAAGCGAGCGACGTTGCCGACAGAGCCCAGGGAATCTGCACGCAACCCTTGCAGGCGGCGAACTGGTCGGGGGTGAGCGGCGCATCGCTCGCGCCGAAGTCGACGGTGCGGTTGGTGATTGCGTTGATGCCGCCACCCGAGCCGATTGGCCCGTACGTCACCTTGACGCCGTACGCCGCGTCGACCTTCGGAATCCACGCCGACACGAGCGGAGCGACGAACGAGCTCCCGGCGCCGGTTAGAGATCCGGCAGAAGACTTGGCTCCCGCTCCGGTGGTGAGGACGAGCGCCGCGCCGATCGCGGCGAGGACGGCCAGTGTCCTGCGAGTCAAGATTGCTCCTCTCGTTTGGTCATGTCACGCGAAGGGTGCCCCGGCCCCTCCCTCGCGTGGGAGGAACGGTGGTTGCAACCTGGTGACAAGGTGGTGAACGGCGGCCGCGGAGGCATGACGGGTCAGTAGGCTCGCGCGCTGGTGAGCGCCGTTCCGACGACGAGCCCGTTGCAGGCACGACGCCACCGCGTGCGCGGCCGTCTCGGTGATCTCGTCCTGCACGGGCTGACGCTGGCGGCCGCGCTGGCCTGCCTCGTGCTCGTAGGGGCGATCGTCTGGAAGATCCTCGAGCTGGCGGGCCCTGCCTTCGACCGGTTCGGTCTGGGCTTCGTCACCGCGCGCTCGTGGGACCCCGTCAAGCACGTCTTCGGTGCGCTCCCTTTCATCTACGGCACTGCAGTCAGCTCACTGGTCGCGCTGGTCCTGGCGACGCCGCTCGCGATCGCGATTGGGCTCTATCTGAGCGAGCTTGCGCCGCGCGGCGTGCGCGGGATCGTCGGATCGCTCGTCGAGTTGCTGGCTGCGATCCCGAGCGTCGTACTCGGACTATGGGGGATCCTCGTCCTAGGGCCGTTCCTCGCCCACCACGTTGAGCCGTGGCTGCACAGCACCCTGGGCTTCATTCCACTCTTCGGCGATCCCCAGCAGACTGGACAAGGTCTATTCACCGCGGCGGTGATCCTCACGATCATGATCGTCCCGATCGTCGCCTCGATCAGCCGCGAGCTCTTCCTGGGCGTGCCGTCCGAGCTCGAGGAAGGTGCACTGGCCCTCGGCGCAACGCGCTGGGAGATGGTGCGCGGCGTGATCTTGCCCGCGACGCGGTCGGGAATCGCCGCGGCCGTGATCCTCGGGCTCGGTCGCGCGGTCGGCGAGGCGATCGCGGTGACGCAGGTGATCGGCGGCGGCACGCGGATTGGCTGGTCGCTCTTCCCGCCCGCCGACACGCTTGCTAGCAAGATCGCGTCCAGCTACCAGGGTGCCGGCTCGGGTCTCGAGACGTCTTCACTGCTCTACCTCGCCGCGATCCTGCTCGTCCTCGGCCTGATCGCCAATCTGATCGCCCAGGTCATCGTGCAGCGGTTCGATCCCCTGCGAGGAGCGCGCCCGTGAGCGTCGCTCGCCTTCGGGCTCCCTTCTTCAGGGATCGCCTCAGCCCCCGCGCCGCTGAGATCGCCGCGTGGGCCGAGGAGACAGTGAGGGGAAACCTCCCGGTTTCCCCCTTCGCCCCTTCCCCCGCTCGTCGGCCAAAGGACAGCCGATGAGTCGCTATCGCCGCCGCCGGCTCGTGAATCGCGCGATGGAGGTCCTCGCGACTGCCGCCGCTCTTGCGGCGGTCGCGGTGCTCGCAATCGTCGTGATGTCTGTTGCGAGGCGAGGCGCGGGAGCGTTGAGCTGGGACTTCTTCACAAAACCGCAGGCGCTGTTCGGGCAGCCGGGCGGCGGCATCGCGAACGCGTTGGTCGGGACCGCCTTGCTCGTCTTGCTGGCGACCGCTATCGCGTTGCCCGTCGGGGTGCTCACCGCGATCTACCTCACCGAGTTCGCGCCCCGTCGCCTGGCCGTCCCCATTCAGGTCGTCATCGACGTGCTCGCGGGCCTACCCACGATTGTGATCGGCATCTTCGTCTACGCGCTGCTCGTGATCGGACACACTCAGAGCGGCTACGCAGGCGCGTTTGCACTGGCAGTGATCATGCTCCCCCTGATCGCGCGGGCGACCCAGGAAGTCTTGCTCCTCGTGCCTGCCACGCTAAGGGAGGCGAGCCTCGCGCTCGGAGTACGGCGTTGGCGCACCGTGGTCGGGGTGATCCTTCCCTCGAGCGTCGGCGGCATCCTCACCGGGACTGTCCTGGCGGTCGCGCGCGCCGCGGGTGAGACCGCGCCGCTGCTCTTCACCAGCTCGATCTTCGCGAATACCGTCCAGACCGATGTGACGAAGGCGCTCCCGAACATTCCGGTGCTCATCTTCACCTACTCCGAGCAGCCCGATCCGGCACTGCACGAGCAGGCATGGGCTGCAGCGTTGGTGCTCATGGCCTTCGTTCTCCTTGCGAGCTTGTCCGCCAAGGGCCTCCTTGCCCGGAGCCGTAGAAAGCTGGCGCGGTGACCGAGAGCTTTACGATTGCCCCCGTGATCGACGTCGCACAGGCGAGGGAGGAGGCCCACCCCAGTAAGCGCGAAGCCGTCTTCGACATACACGACTTGACCGTCAGCTATGGGCGCCTGACGGCGATCAGCGGCGTCGACTTCCAGATCTTCCGCAAAGTCATCACGGCGATCATCGGTCCATCGGGCTGCGGGAAGAGCACCTTCATCCGCTGTCTCAACCGCATGAACGATCTGGTCCCCGGGACGCGAATCGAGGGGCAGATCTTGTACCAGGGGTCAGATCTCTACGCCTCCGGCATCGATCCTGTCGAGGTGCGCAGGCGCATCGGCATGGTCTTCCAGAAAGCCAACCCGTTTCCAAAGTCGATCTACGACAACGTTGCCTGGGGACCGCGCGTGCTGGGCATGCGCAAGGACCTCGACGAGCGCGTCGAGAAGGCGTTGCGCAGTGCGGCTCTGTGGGACGAGGTCAAGGACCGCCTGAAGAAGAACGCTCTCTCGCTGTCGGGCGGGCAGCAGCAGCGGCTCTGTATTGCGCGCGCAATTGCGGTCGAGCCGGAAGTGCTCTTGCTCGACGAGCCGGCGTCCGCACTCGATCCGATCGCCACGTCTGCCATCGAGGACCTGATGCACCAGCTGAAGCACGAGTACACGCTGGTAATCGTGACGCACAACATGCAGCAGGCGGCGCGCGTCGCGGATCTCACCGCCTTCTTCAGTCTCGAGGTCGACGAGGAGCGGCGGAGCGGCGTGCTCGTCGAGTACGACGCGACGAGCAAGATCTTCACCAATCCGTCCGACAAACGTACCGAGGACTACGTGACGGGGAGGTTCGGATGAGGACGACCTTCCAGGAAGAGCTCGATCTTCTCGAGGCGACACTGCAGGAGGAAGGTCAGCTGGTCCTGCGTGCCTTGCGGGGCGCGATCAATGCTCTGGAGCAGCGCGACGAAGAGCTCGCCGACGAGGTGATCGCGTTCGACGACGATGTCGACCAGCATTACGTTCGGATCGAGGAGGGCATCCAGCTTCTGCTTGCGCGCCAGACGCCGGTCGCCAGCGATCTTCGCCTCGTCCTGGCGATCCTCCACACAAACCTCCATCTCGAGCGAATGGCCGACTACTGCGTGACGATTGCCAAGCTCACGAAGCTCGTCCCAGAGGTGGATCCCGGCCCACGCTTCGTCGAGGGCTTCGAGGAGATGGGGTCTCGCTGCGAGGAGATGATCCGAGTTGCCCTCGACTCTTTCGGCAACCGGGACCTCGCAGGCGCCGAGTCGCTCGTCGATCTCGACGAGCTCATCGACCGTGCGAACCGGCGCGTCGTCGAGCGCATCCTCGAGCTCGGCGGCGATCCCGCGATGCGCGAGTACGGTCTCCGCATGGTGGTCGTCTCCCGGGCTCTCGAACGCATCGGGGACCACGCCGTCGACATCGGCGAGCAGACGGCGTACCTCCTGACGGCGGAGTTCCGCGAGTTCACGGACGCCTCGCACCCCACGCCGCGCGAAGCCTGACAAACTCCCGCCGTCAACTCCGGAGAGGGGCGCCGTGGCACGGGTTTCGCTGGTCCCGCAGAACAAGCAGTTCTTTCGGCTCCTCGAGCGCGCCTCCGACAACGCGGTAGGCATCTCGCGTCAACTCGTCCGGCTCCTGGATGCCTTCCCTTCGAATGGGACGAACCTCCGGGAGATCAAGGAGCTGGAACACGAGGGCGACCGCCTCACACGCGAGGTCGTCGACCTTCTCAACCGCACCTTCGTAACGCCGTTCGATCGTGACGACATCTATCTGCTGGCGAGTGCGATCGACGACGTCTGCGATCACGTCGACGAGGCGGCGGGCAACATCGTCGGCTACGGAGTCGAACAGATCCGGCCGAAAGCAAAGGAGCAGGCGCAGGTGATCCTGCGCAGCGCCGAGAAGCTGCACGAAGCGGTGAGCCGTCTCGAAGGCTTCAAGGACTCGAGTAGTCAGTTGCACGCTCTCCGCGATCTCGAGGACGAAGGTGACCGCCTCAACCGCACCGCCGTGTCGGAGCTCTTCACTTCCGGAGAGGATCCGATCGGCGTAATCCGGTGGAAGGACATCCACGAGCAACTCGAGGAAGCTGTCGACGCCTGCGAGAACGCTGCCGACGTCCTCGAAGCAATTCTCGTCAAGAACCGCTGAAAGTGCTGCGCACTTTCAGTTGGTCTGGTTGTGGCCTTCGCTGTGCTCGGGTGAATTAGATGAATGACGTCCTGCTGGTCGTCGTGATCGTCGTCGCGCTCGGCTTCGACTTCACGAACGGCTTCCACGACACGGCGAACGCGGTCGCGACCTCGGTGTCGACGCGGGCCCTCACGCCGAGGTTGGCCGTCCTCATTGCGTCGGTGGCAAATCTCGCCGGAGCATTCGTCACGACTGCGGTCGCGAAGACCGTGGGGACGGGCATCGTCGCCACAGGCCTCATCACCACGAAAACCGTGCTCGCTGCACTTCTGGGCGCGATCGCGTGGAACCTGCTGACCTGGTGGTTCGGTCTCCCGTCCAGTTCGTCGCACGCACTGATCGGCGGTCTGGTCGGGGCCGCTCTCGCGCAGTCCGGCGAGAACGGAGTGTTGTGGCACGGGCTCGCCCACAATGTGGTGATTCCGGCACTCCTCGCGCCGCCGATCGCGTTCGCCGGAGCATTCCTCCTGTTGCTTGTCATCTACTGGATATTCCGGGGAATCACACGCGGCGTCGCGAACCGCGGCTTCCGCTCCGGCCAGCTCCTGTCGGGGACGTTCGTGGCGTTCACGCACGGAGCCAACGACGCGCAGAAGACGATGGGCGTGATCGCTCTCGCGTTGGTCGCGAACGGCAACCTGAAGGAGTTCGAGATCCCGACGTGGGTCAAGATCTCCGCGGGGCTCGCGATCGCGCTCGGCACCTACGTCGGCGGGTGGAGGATCATGCGCACGTTGGGCCAACGCCTCTACAAAATGGAGCCTGAGAGCGGTTTCGCCGCCCAGGCGGCCGCCGGGGCGACCATCTGGGCGGCGACGAAGTACGGCTACCCGCTGTCCACCACCCATGTCATCTCCGGGGCTGTGCTCGGTGCGGGCGCGACGCAGCGCCTGTCGGCGGTGCGCTGGGGTGTGGCCGGCAACATCGTGGTCGCGTGGGTCCTCACGATCCCTGCAGCCGCGGCGGTCGCCGCGGCGCTTTACTGGCCGATCCAGGGGATCTTCTGAGGCTAAGGTGCACGGTCGGGAGCGGTCGCAACACTCGGAACGGCGCAAAGCTACGATTTCGCGGTAGTGGCTGTGACTGCGCCCGATTCCGTCAACGGCTCTCGTAACTTCACGGCAACGTACGTCGACACGAAGGACGGGCGCCTCGCGCGCGCGGGGGTTGTCCTTCGTCGCCGGATGGAAAACGGGAAGAACATCTGGGAAGTCGAGATCGGCAACGCGACGCGCGCTGCGGACGGCGGGCCTGCGGGGCCGCCGGAGGAGATCCTCCGACTGCTCACGGCCCCTCTGCTGGGACGCGAGCTCGTCGAGATCGCCCAGACCCGGACGCGTAGCAACGGCGACGACGTCGAAACAGCCGTGCTCGAGGGCCAGCACGTCATCACGGTCGTGCCGGAATGGAAGCCGAAGCTTCCGAAGCCCAAACGACGGTCGCAGCCCAAGAAGGGCGCGCCCGCGCTGGACAGACTCCGCGCTTACCTCCGCGAACAGGTCGACGAGCTGGCGCGCCACGATCCCGGAGCGCGTCTCGACGACGACCCCGAACGGATTCATCGAATGCGGGTTGCGACCAGGCGTGCACGCTCGGCGCTCCGCACGGCTCGTCCTCTGGTCGACCGCGAATGGGCCCAGGGCTTGCGTGGGGAATTGAAGTGGCTCGGCACCGAGCTGGCCACGGCGCGCGACCTCGACGTGCTGCTCGCCAGCCTCGCGGCGGACGCGGACGAGCTCGGCAAACCCGCGGCGACGATCGTGCGCCAACTCGAAGGCGAGCGCCGCCGCGCGCAGAAGCGGCTTGTCGCAGCGCTCGAAAGCCCGCGCTACCTCGCACTCCTCGGCGAGCTGGAGCGCGCCGCCGATGCTCCGCGTGTGCGGAGGGCCGATGCCAGGCTCGACAAGCTGGCACGCAAGGACTTCGGCCGCCTCCGCCGTGCCGTGCGCGCGCTCGGCAAGAGTCCCTCCGACCAAGCTCTGCACGATGTGCGAAAGCGCGGAAAGCGGGCCAGATACTCGGCTGAGCTGGCCGGCGGCAAGCAGGCGAAGAGGTTCGTGGAGGCCGCGAAGTCGTTTCAGGACGTCGTCGGCGAGCATCAGGACGCGGTCGTCGCCGAGGAGCGCCTCACAGCTCTCGTTCCGCGTGCGAAGAGCACTGAGGCCGTCTTCGCGGCGGGCCGGCTGGTCGAGCGCCAGCAGAGGCGCCGGCGCCACGCGAGGAAATCTCTGCCGAAGGCGTGGAAGAAGCTCCGGCGACAGGGACGCAAGGCCTGGGCCTGAGAGGCACGGTGCAGGCCGCAGGCGGCGTACCGATGCGTCGCCGCGACGACGGAGCCCTGGAAGTGCTGCTCGTGCACAGGCCCCGTTATCTGGACTGGACGTTTCCGAAGGGAAAGGTCAAGGACGGTGAGCGGGAAGCGGATGCAGCGCTGCGGGAGCTGCGCGAGGAGACCGGTCTCGTCTGCGAGCTCGGCCCCGAGCTGGCAAGCACGCGCTACACCGACTTGAAGTTGCGCGACAAGACGGTTCGCTACTGGGTGATGGAGAACTGCCGCGGCCTCTTCGAGCCGAATGACGAGGTCGACCGCATCGAGTGGCTCACGTTGGACGAGGCGGCCGGGCGTCTGAGTCACCGTCGCGACCTCGATGTCCTGCAGTCGCTGAGCTGACTCGATGATCCTGCTCATTCGCCATGCCCGGGCGGGCGAGCGCGACAACTGGTCCGGCGACGATCGCCGGCGGCCCCTCGACGAACGCGGCCGGAAGCAGGCTGCCGATCTGGTTGATGCGCTCGCCGACTACCGCTTGACCCGCATCCTGTCGAGCCCCTACGACCGGTGCGTCCAGACCGTCGAGCCACTCGCGCAGGCCCGCGGCCTCGAGGTCGAGATTCGCGACGAGCTCGGCGAGGAACAGCAGCTCGAAGAGGGCGTGGAGCTCGTACGCTCACTGCTCGATCAGGACGTCGCGATATGCGGTCACGGCGGACTGAGCGACGCACTGGTCGGCGTGAGTCAGAAGAAGGGTGAGACGCTCGTGCTCGACGAGCACGGACATGTCCTCGAGAGCATCCGTCCTTAGCCGGTCGCGGCGGCGAGCTCCTCCAGCGCCAGTAGCGCCGCGCCCTCACGAATTCCGCCACGTCCGACCTGCAGCCCGATTCCGAGACGGCGCTGCACTTCCATCAGGATGATCGTGCCCGCCAGGAGCGTGCGTGCACGAGCGGGGTCGACACCGTAGTCATCTGTGATGTCTCGGTTGGAGCGCTTGCCCAGTTTGCGCACCGCGCTTGCAAGAGTTTCAGGCTCGAGTGTCGCGCCGACGATGCGGCGCAGCGCACGAGCCGTTCCACCGGTCGCGATCGCCGCTAAGGCGAGAGGCGGGGTGAGATCGACGAAAGCCGCCTCGACCTGAGCTCGCGCGGCCTCGAGCTCCCTCTGTGCGGGCGGCGCGGTAGCGAGCGCTCTCCGCGTGAGCCGCAACGAACCGAGATCGACCGAACGCACCCAGGCCGGCCCGCCCGAGACCGTCCCGACGACGAGCTGGGTCGAGCCGCCGCCGACGTCGCAGACGGCAACAGAATCAGGTGGGTATTCCGCAGTCGCAACCGCGCCGTACCAGGCGAGCTCCCCTTCTTCCTCCGCCCGGAGCACCTTCGTTGCGATGCCTGTCGCCTCCCCCAGAATCGAGGCCAGCTCATTGCCGTTGCTCGCCTGGCGTCCCGGGGACGTGACGAGCACGTCGATGCGCTCGCAGCCGAGCTTGCGCGCCCGGCGGACGTGTGCGCGGGCGACGGCGGCTGCCTCGGCGAGCTTCTCCTCGCCAATGACACCGAAACGCTCGATCTCCTCACCCAGTCCGAGCTGTACGCGCTGCTCGCGCAGCGCCACGATCCGGCCGTCTTCTCGAGCAGCCACGAGCAGCCGGAGCGTGTTCGCTCCCACGTCGATGATTCCCACCCGCACGGCGCCGATTCTGACCATCCGGCCGGTCGTCACCCTTTGCGCGTCCGATAAACGGTCGAGGTGCAAGGTCAGCGCGATCCGGAGGCGGCTCGTCGGCGGGCGCGGGCCCTGGCGCTCCGCATGAAAACCAGCTGGGCCTGACGGCCGCGATCTCCCTTCTTCGGCCGAAGTCTCATCCAGCGCCCCTCCGAGCTCATTTCCCACGCCGACGCGTTGTCCGCGAGGAGCACGTCGAAGGCCCTCAGGAGATCCTGCTGTGCCCGTCCGTCTTCGATCGGCGCCAGCAGCTCGATGCGATGGTCGAGGTTCCGTGGCATCAAGTCCGCGCTGCCGAGCAGGAACGTGCGCTTGCCTCCCGCGTCGAAGATGAAGAAGCGGCTGTGCTCGAGGAATCGGCCGAGAATGCTGCGGACTCGGATCGTCTCGCTGAGGCCCGGCACGCCCGGACGAAGCGTGCAGATGCTGCGCGCGACGATGTCGATCTTGGCGCCCTCTTGCGAAGCGCGATACAGCTCCTCGATGATCTCCTCGTCGGTCAGGTTGTTGACCTTGATCCGGATGCGTGCCTCCTTGCCGTCGGCAGCCGCGCGCCGGACCTCGCGGATTCGCTCCAGCAACCCCAGGCGCAACCCCCACGGCGCAACGAGCAGCTTGCGGTACGACTGCGGACGTCCGAATCCAGTCAGTTGATTGAAGAGATCGGCGACGTCAGCCGCGATCTCGGGGTCGGCGGTGAAGAGCCCGTAGTCCTCGTAGCTGCGGGCCGTAAGGATGTTGTAGTTGCCGGTTCCGAGATGCACGTAGCGGCGGAGCCCGTCTCCCTCGCGGCGCACGACGAGCGTGGCCTTGGCGTGAATCTTGAGATTCGGGAACCCGTAGACGACATGGACGCCGGCCTGCTCGAGGGAGCGTGACCAGCCGATGTTTCGATACTCGTCGAAACGCGCTTTCAACTCGATGAGCGACACGCTCTGCTTCCCGCGCTCGGCCGCTTCGATCAGCGCGGGAACGACAGGGGAGTCCTCGCTCGTGCGGTACAGCGCGGTCTTGAGCGCGACGACCGCGGGATCGCGCGACGCGGCGAGCAGAAAAGCCTCGAAGCTCGACGCGAACGAGTCGAACGGATGGTGAACGAGGATGTCGTTCCGTCTGATCTCCGCGAACAGCTCGTCGGCATTCGCCGGCGCGGCAAAGCGCGGATGCACAACCGGAAACCACGCCTCATCTTTGAGATCGGGCCGATCGAGGCGGACGAGCTCTTGGAGCTCGGCAAGATCGAGCAGGCCCTGGATCAGATAGATCTGATCCCCGTTCGTGTGCAGTCCGTGCTCGAGTTGCTCGAGCATCCGGCTTGAAACCGAGCCGGAGACCTCGACGCGAACGACGTCGCCGAAGCGCCGGCGCCGCAGTTCGTCCTGCACTGCCTCGAGGAGGTCGTCGGCCTCGTCGGAGACTTCGAAGTCGGCATCGCGAGTGACCCGGAATGTGCAGCACTCGGCGATCTCCATGCCGGGGAAGAGGCGTGGCAGGAAGTGCCTGATCACCCGCTCGAGCGGCAGAAAGAGCCCGCGCTCGCCGATCGCGAGAAACCGCGGCAGCAGCTCGGGAACTTTCACGCGCGCGAAGCGCTCCTCGGCGGTTTCCTCGTTGCGGACGAAGATTCCGAGGCTGAGTGAGAGAGGCGAGATGTAGGGGAACGGCTGGCCCGGCCCGACTGCGAGGGGGGTCAGAATGGGGAAGATGTCCCGGTCGAAACGTTGGTCGAGCTCGTCGAGCTCCTTTCGGTTGCAGTCCTCGACGTCGCCGACGACGACTCCTGCTTCCGCGAGCGCCGGCCGAAGGTCCTTCTTCCAGAGCTTCGCCTGGGTTGAAGTCAGATCGAGCGTGCGCTCTCGGATCTCCGCGAGCGTTTGCTGCGCGGTCCGCCCGTCCGGTGAGCGGACGAGGAGGCCGGCTTCCTCCTGGCCCTTCAGGCCGGCGACGCGCACCTGGAAGAACTCGTCGAGATTCGACGAGAAGTACGCGCAATTACGCGACCGCTCGAGCAGCGGGAGCGCTGTGTCCGCCGCACGCGCGAGGACTCGAGCGTTGTAGTCGAGCCAGGACAGCTCCCGGTTGAGCAGTCGCAGATCGTCCGTCTCGAGAACCGTTTCGGTGCGAGCCACGGGTCATCTTGCCTCAAGCTGGGGTGCCTATGGGTTACAGACTTGTGACCGGTCCCGTCTGAGGCCTGTATCGGCGGCCCCGGGGGCACGGCCGGCCGCTCGAGCGAGAAGACCCTGGGCGATCACCCTGGTGACCCATCCGGTCACGTAACCGGGCTGGATGTTTTTTCGTTGATCCCAGGCGGAATCACTCCGTCCAGGTCGACAATCGAGACACAAGGGAGGCACGAAATCGCATGAGCATCCTCTGGATCATCCTCATCGTGATCCTCGTGCTCGCGCTGCTCGGCTTCTTCTCGCGCGGGCGCTGGTAAGCATCTAGGACCGGCCAGAGTTCGAAATGGGCCGCCCGGCACTTGCCGGGCGGCCCTCGTTCTGGCGATCATGGCTGGGTGGATCCCGCCGCCTTTCTGACCGAGTTCGAGCAGCGAAACAGCTCCGCCGTGCCTCGCCTCGGGGGAATGGCGCGTGCCAACGGCGTCGTGATCGTCAGCGAGCGTTACTGGGCCTTCGCAGGAATCGACGGCAGCCTGCGCGAAGGGCGGATGCCCGTCGCGCCCCGCTCGCTGCGAGCGATTCCGCTCGCGCGCGGCCTCGTACGCCTGAGCGGATCCCTGTCGCCGCTTTTCAGGCGTGAGGGCGTCGCGCGCGGACGTGAGCGGGTCTTTCTCATCGCGGCGGTCGCCGCTCCGCTCGCGCTTGCTTTCGCACCCAACTGGCTCGGGCTCGCGGCAGGGTTCGCGACGACGTTCGTGCTGCTCGGCTGGCTGCTGCGCGGCCGAACGCTGTACCTGCACGGCGCCGAGCATCGCGCGATCGCCGCCCTCGAGGAACGGCGTCTTCGGGAGACGTGGACGGGTCTGGCGCGGCCCACACGCTTTTCTCTGCGCTGCGGCACGAACTTCGCCGCGCTCTTGATGCCGGTGGCGATCTTCGGCGGCCGCTTCTGGCCGCTGCCGGCGACCGCGGTCACGCCGCTCGTCGTCTCGGTGCTTGCGCTTGCACTGACGATGGAGCTGTGGCTGCTCGTCCAGCGACTGCCTCGACTGGCCCGCGTCGTGCTGTTGCCGGGTCTCGGGCTGCAACGGCTGACTACCCGGGAACCGAAGCTCGCCGAGACGCGTGTCGCCCTGACGGCGCTCGCCGCGGTGCTCCGGAGGGAGCTCACGCACGGGTAGCCTGCGGGGCTTGGAACCCCCGCGTGAGAACAGCATCGAGGCCCACGGGCTCGTCCGTGAGTTCAAGAAGGGGCCGCGCGCCGTCGACGGCATCGACCTGCGCGTCGACCCGGGTGAGATCTACGGCTTTCTTGGCCCGAACGGCGCCGGGAAATCGACGACGGTCCACATGCTCACGACCTTGCTACCGCCTACGGCGGGTACCGCAACGGTCGCGGGCTACGACGTCGTCAAGGAGGGCGCGAAGGTGAGAAAGGCGATCGGCGCGGCGTTGCAGGAGGCCGCGCTCGATCCGTTTCTGACCGGACGCGAGCATCTCAGGCTGCAGACCACGATGCACGGGATCACCGGCGAGGAGCGACGCGAGCGAAGCGACGAGCTGCTCACCAGGGTCGGGCTGACCGAAGCAGCGGACCGCAAGGTGAAGGGCTACTCCGGCGGCATGAAGCGCCGCCTCGACCTTGCGCTGGCACTCGTGCACCGGCCCCGCATCCTCTTCCTCGACGAACCGACGACTGGGCTCGACGTCCAGAGCCGCACGGCGCTCTGGGTGGAAGTGGGCCGGCTCGCGAAGGAGGAGGGCGTCACCGTGTTCCTGACGACCCAGTACCTGGAAGAGGCGGACGTGCTCGCGGACCGCGTCGGAATCATCGACCACGGGCGGATCGTCGCGGAGGGAACTCCCGAGAAGCTGAAGGCTGACATCGCCTGCTCCACCGTCGAGGCGGTGCCGGCCAATCCCGACCAGCGGGGCGCGGTGCTATCGGTGCTGGAGCGCTTCGGCGAGCAGACGACCGGTTACGGGCCGAGCAGCATCGCCGTCCAGTTGACCTCGTCGAACGGCAATCTCGCCGACATCGTCCGCGCGCTCGACGCCGAAGGTGTTGTCCTCTCCCAGTTGCAGATCCACGAGCCGACGCTGGACGACGTCTTCCTCGCGAAGACCGGACGCCACCTCGAGGGCGCCGGAGGCGAGGAAGAGGAGGAGGAGACCGAGCAGGAACTCGAGCCCGCGCGCGTGTGACCGTCGCTCGCCCGCCGCTTGCTCCCGCTCTCGCCCAGACGACGGCACTGGGCAAACGCGCCGTTGTCCGGACCGCACGCCAGCCCGCGAATATCGTCTTCCCGCTGATCTTCCCGATGCTCCTGCTCGCGGTGAACGCGGGCGGGCTGAAAGCCGAGACGCAGCTCCCAGGCTTTCCGACCGACTCGTTCCTCGCGTTCGCGCTCGCCGTGCCGTTCGTCCAGGGCGCGCTGCTCGCGACGATCAACGCCAACGTCGAGTTCGCACGGGACATCCAGACGGGTTTCCTGAACCGGCTTGCGCTGACTCCGGTGCGAGGGATCGTCCTGTTGTTCGGACAGCTCGGCGGGTTGATGACGATCGCCGTCGTCCAGGCGATCTTCTATCTCGCCGTCGGCCTTGCGTTCGGCGTTCGTCTGCAGAGCGGCGTCGGGGGCGCACTGATGTTGTTGTTGCTGGAGACCTGTATTGCGCTCGCCTTCGCCTCGCTCGGCAGCTGGGCTGCGCTCCGGACGGGCTCGACGGAGGCCGTGCAGGGTCTGTTTCCAGTCTTCTTCGTCTTTCTCTTCCTGTCGTCGATGAACATCCCGCGCAACCTGATCCAGGCGGACTGGTTTCGGTGGGTCGCGACGATCAACCCGGTCTCGTACCTGATCGAAGCGGTCCGCGCACTCGTGATCACGGGCTGGGACTGGGAGACCATCGGTCTCGGCTTCGCCGTCGCAGCGGGGCTCAGCATCGTCGGGTTCGCGCTCGCGACGCACGCACTCTGGAACCGGTTGGAGCGCACATGAGAGACGCGATCTCAGTCGCGCGCGGCGTGTCGTGGCGCGTGCTGCACACCTTCTTCACGAACAAGGCGTTCCTGCTGCCCTCGGTCGCGTTTCCGCTCTTCTTCTTCACGGCCTTTGTCGGCGGGCTCTCGCGCATCACCCAGGTGCCGGGCTTCGACTTTCCGACCGGCTACACCGCGTTCCAGTTCGTGTTCGTGCTGCTGCAGTCCGCGGCGTTCGCCGGCGTCTTCACCGGGTTCGGAATCGCACGCGACTTCGAGACCGGCTTCATGCGAAGGCTGATGCTCGCCGCCCCGAACCGGAGCGGCATCCTGCTCGGGTACGTGTTCTCGGCGATCGTGCGCTGGGCCACAGTCGCCGCTGTCGTGACGATCGTGGCACTGCTCGCGCAGATGAAGATCGGCGGCAGCGGCGTCGATCTGTTCGGCCTCTATACGCTCGCGCTGCTCCTCAATCTCGCCGGTGCGCTCTGGGCCGCCGGTGTCGCCATGCGCCTGCGTTCACAGCAAGCTGCACCCGTGATGCAGATGCCGGTCTTTCTCCTTCTCTTCTTCGCTCCGGTGTACGTCCCGCTCAGTCTGCTTCAAGGCTGGATCCACGGTGTCGCCTCCGTCAATCCCATCACTGCCCTGCTCGAGGCCGGTCGTGGCTTCATCTCGGGCCGGCCAGAGCTGACCCTGGCGGCGTTTGCGATCGCGGCCGGGCTGATCCTCGGATTCGCCGCCTGGGCGTTTCGCGGCCTCAGACGTGCGGAAGCGGCCGGTTGAACGCATAATCCCTGCTAATGGAGCCCGAAGCCTGGCCCACCCCACAGACTCCTCCGCGCGAGCCGTTGCCGCGCGTCGAGGATCTGCCCGTCGCCGAGCAGGGCTACGAGCAGGAGAGCGTCAAGGCCGCGTTCGATTCGTTCTACCGCCATGCGGCTCAGGTCGATGCAGCCCTACGCACACTCGAGGCGGTGGACTCGTTCCACCGGCAGGCCACGTCTTTGCGTGCGGACCTGCGTGCTTTGCGAGCGGCGGGGTGGACGCAGCAGTCGTGGGCGCAGCCTCCGTCCTACGGCTACGGCATGCGCGCGCCGCGCGAGGGAGTTCCGCCGGCGGTGTGGCGCATCGGCGGCGAGGTTGCGTTGCTCGTGGCCGTGGCCGTGGCGTTGGGCGTGGCGAAGCTTTCGTGGTGGGTGATCCTCCTCGCCATGGCCGGTGCGTTCGCGATCGTCTGCCTGATCGAGTGGCTCGCGGCGCGCGAGCAGCGGTCGTTCGTGCGTCCCGCGGCTCCGGCCGCCGGGCACCCGGTCGTGGAGGCCCAGCTGGCGGAAGACACGGACGAGCGCGAGTCGCTCGGCTGGACCGCCTTCGAGGAGGCGCAGGAGCCCTCGGACGCCATGACGATCATCGGGGCTCCTCTGAAAGAGGACGCGGTCGCCGAGAGCGAGCCCGAGCCGGATCCTGAGCCCGATCCGGAGGAGCCGGAGTTGCCGCCCGCTGCGGAGGCGGACGCAGAGAGCGGTCCGTCCACATCGCGTGGCTGGTGGCGACGGCGCCGGGAAAGCGACGACACCGGGCCCGAGCAGGAGTTGCCTCGCCACGTTCGCGTGCTTCCTGCCGCCGACGAGCCGGTCCACCCTGATCCCTGGGAGGAGGGCTTCGACGGTTCAGAGCCCGTCGACGAAAGCGACGAGCCCGCGCTGGTCCGGGACGACGCTCCGCGCCGCTTCAGGCGTCGCTAGGCACTAGACAAGGCTCTTTCGTCCCGCGGCGTTCCTGCCGATAGGACTCCAATGCGGAAGCGTCCCATCGGCCAGATCCTGGTCGAGAAGAACGAGATCTCCGAAGCCGAGCTCGCGGCTGCGCTCGCCGAACAGGAGCGGACCGGGCTGCGCCTGGGCCAGATCCTGATCGAGACCGGGCGGATCTCCTGGCTCGCGCTCGCTCGTGCGATCGCCGAGCAGGTGCTCGACATCCAGGACGTCGAGCCTGCGCCGCCGGCCCCGGCGCGGGCAGCCCCGCCGGCCGCAGCCCCGCCGGCCGCAGCCCCGCCGATCGCAGTCCCGCCGGCCGCACTGCCGCCGACGGTCCCCAGTCCGGCATTTGCAGTGGCGCCGACCCCTGTCGTGCCGGTTACGCAGACCGTCGCCGTCCCCGTCCCGCCGGCGCCCGCGCCCGCGCCGGTGGCGCCGCAGCTGATCCAGGACCCGGAGATCAAGCTGCAGAGCGTCGAGGCGCTTCTGAAGGAGCGCCAGCGTGCATTCATCGAGCTCGTCACCACCACGGAGACGCTTCGCATGAAGGTCGCCCACCTCGAAGAGATCATCGAGCAGCGCGACCGCGAGCTGACGAAGTTGCGCGTCTCCCGCGCCAGCTAGAACCCCTTAAGGCTGGGGCGCAACCGCCTCGGACGTCCCGAGTACCTTCCCGTCGCGTCCGAGTGCCTTCACCGCGTAGAAGGCCGCCGACTTCGTGAGCCGGATGGGAGTCTCGAAGCCGTTCTTCGCGACCGTCTGCACCGGCTTCAACTGACCGGCAGCCGGGCCGGCGAGCACCTGCCAACGCACCACGTCCGTCGCGCCGTTCCAACTCGAATAGGCGGTGTCGCCGGCGACCACGACCACAGGCCGGTCTCTCGGCTGCCCGTGCCAGGGGAAACGGTACGCGCGGTAGGAGTCGGCGTCCTCGCCAGGAGGCTTGCCGTCGCCGAAGTACGCGTCGAAGAGGAGAGCGCCGGTTCGTGAGAGCTCGCTCACGTACGGCTGTGCGCCCCAGCCGACGACGATGTTGCCGTTCGGCAGGAACTGCGCGTTCCCCTCGAAGGGCGCGAGAAGCCGCTGAGGATGGTGGTAGCTGCGGACGAGCGTCGCCTTCTTTGCACTGGTTCGCAAGACGAGGACACGCGAGAACTTCTCCACCGGCGGAGCTGCCCCGTTGTCGAAGATCGTGATCGTTCCGTCCGCGTGGCGCCGTGCATCGTGCTGCCACGCAAAATTCGTCCCGGCGCCCATCTTGAAGTCGCTCTTCTTGCCACCGAGCCGCCAGAGCACCTTCTTCGTCTTCCGATCGATCTCGTAGAGCGCGTGCGTGTTGCGCGCGGAGACGAGGAAATTTCCGTTCGGCTCGACCTCGATCGAGTTCATGTGGAAGTAGTCGTACGGCGGAGCCTTTGCGCCGGCCTTCGCCTTCGGGGGCGGCGCGTACGACTCCGCGATTCCCACCTGGGGATAGCTGTGCCATTCGAAGAGGACGCGCCCCGTCTGGATGTCGACCTCCTGCAGGATCCCGTCCCAGATCTTGCCCTCCGCCGGCCCGCCGACCGAAGAGAGATCGACCGGCAGCCGGTGGTACACCGTGAACAGGGCGGTGTCGTTCTTGGTGATCAGGAACTCGTGCACATCGCCCACGAGCCCGTTCCCCGCGCGTACCTCCGCGACCGGCCGGTACGAGGTGTCGTAGATGACGTACCAGCCGTCGCCCACGCCGACGTTCGAGACACGACCGCGCCACCAGGTAAGCACGGGCTTTCCGCGGTACTTCTGCACGCGGAAGTCCGTGACGCCCCGCGTGTTGAGCGGCTTGAACCAGACGACCTCGCCACGGTTGTCCATGATCATCGGGCCGGCCTGGGCCACCACCATCTTGGGGGCGATGAAGAGGTAGCCCGGCGCCGTCCCGTGCGCCGCGGTTCGGATCCGTACGAGCGGCGGCTTCAGGTCCGGACGGGAATGGTAGGTGCGTGACGGCAGTGGCGCGGCCTGTGTCGTCGTGGCCTCCTGCACGGCGCTCTCTTTCTTGGAGTCATCGCAGCCTGCTACGAGCAGCGCCAGGAGGACGAATGCGAAAGCGGCCAGCTTCACGTGCAAGAGCATAGATCGCTCAGTCGAGACGCACGGCAGCTGAACGTCCAAGCGACAGCTGCTTCCGGTCGAGCCCACGGACTGCGATCCAACCGGTTTCGATCCCGAGCGGGATTCGGGTCTCGAAGCTTGACTTCGCAACGATGCGTACCGGGCGCAGATCGGCCTTGCGGGGGCCTTCGAGCAGCTGCCAGGCCACCACCTCGGTCGCACCGTTCCAGCTGACGTAGGCGTCTCGGCCGCGAACTCCCACTGCCGGCGGCCGCACGGGCCGGCCGAGCCAGGTCAGGCGATAGGCACGGTACGAATCCACTCGTCCCCGTCCGAAGCGTCCGTCGAAGAGCATCGTTCCCCGGGCACCGAACTCGGTGAAGAACGGTTGATGGCCCCAGCCGACGAAATAGTGGCCACCAGGAAGCCGTTGCATGTTCCCCTGGTCGACGGCGACGAACGGCGGCCGGTGGACGAAGGTCCGCACGACGGTCGCGTTCATACGCTTCATGTCCAGGTGGAGCACGAGCCCGCGCGACTGCTTGCGGACCTGCGGCCCGGCGGAGTTGTCGAAGAGCGTCAGAGCGCCGTCCGGGCGGCGGCGTGCGTCGTGTTGCCAGGCAAATCGCGCACCCCGTCCGAGCGTGAAGTCGCTTTGCTTGCCACCTAGGCGCCACAAGATCTGCCCGGTTCGACGGCTGATCTTGTAGATCGTGTGCGTGTTACGCGCGGACACGAGCAGGTTGCCGTCGTGGTCGATCTCGATCGAGTTGATGTGGAAGTAGTCGAAGATTCGACCGGGAGCAGCCGGCAGCCGGTAGTACGACTCCACGAGTCGCACGTGATCGATGCTGTGCCATTCGAAAACCACGCGCCCGGTCTTGATGTCCAGCTCCTGGATCCCGCCCTCGAGCACTCTCCTCCCTTTCACGCGAACCTCACGGGAGATGGTCATCAGGGCCGTGTCGCGTGGCGTGATCTTGAACTCGTGGATGTCACCGAGCATTCCGTTCCCCGGTTGCACATGCGTCACGAGCCGGTACGAGGCGTCGTAGATGGAATAGCCGCTCTCGCCGTCGTTGTGATCCGGCCGTCCGTGCCACCAGGTCAGGACACGCCGCCCCTGGTATCGCTGCATCCGGAAGTCGGTCACGCCGTGAGTGTCGAGAGGGAGGAACCAGACAACGTGACCGTAGTCGTCGAGGATGAGTGGTCCCGCCTGCAAGACGTTCTTCTTGGGGGCGATGAAGATGTAGCCGGGGGCGGTGCCCCGCGTGTGCTTCAAGATCTCGACCGTCGGCGGCTTCAGGTCCGGCCGTGAGTAGTAGGTCAGGTGCGGCGCCACTGCCGGCGAGGCTCGCGCCCCGTCGGCCGACAGTACGAGCAGCGCAAGCGCTGTGACGGCGACGAGGGACCGCAGGAATCTCATGATCACGCGGACTCGCTCGCCGCCGGATTTGCTGCGACCCGCGCGATCAGAAGAACGGGCGTGGCCACGATGACCGTCGCGCCGATCGCCAGCGCGCCGACGCCGATCACATCGAGCGCGTAGCCGCCGAGCAGCGCGAGGCTCGCGCCGAAGAGCGCCCCGAGCAGATCGTTGAACCCGAGGAGCTTGCCGCGTTCGGCCGGGCTCGTGCGATCTGCGAGCTGAGCCGTCGCGGCGACGAAGGAGAAGTTCCAGCCGAGCCCGAGCCCAAGCAGCAGGACGGCCGTGGCCCAGACGCTCGCGACCCACAGCAGTCCGATCGTGGAGATCGCCATCACGACGAGCCCGATCTGCAGCGCGGGGGCGCGCCCCACCCGGTCGATCAGCGCTCCGATCACGAGGACGAGGGCGTACATGCCGAAGACGTGTGCGCCGATGATCGGGAAGACGGAGTCCTGGCTGTGGTGGTGATGCTCCACCACGACGTAACCGGTCAGGTTCATCACCGAGACCATCACCCCGAAGCTTGCGAGCGCGGCGAGCATCGCGGGTCGAACGCCGGGCCGGCGCACGAGCTCGCTGAGTGGGGCGGCGGACTCGGCCGGCACGTCGTCCCGGGCCCCGATCAGCTCGGCGATTCGCTTCGGGTCGGGCCGGACGAACTGGACAAGCGCGAGTGCGACCAGCGCGAGCCCACCGGCAGCGAGCCACGGAACCGTCAACGCGTCTGCCTTCACGTCCTTGCCGGCGAAGAGCGGACCGAAGACGGTCGGCCCGAGGACGGCGCCGAAGACCGACCCGAACAGGACGTAGGAGATCCCGCGTGCGCGTCGTGCGGGCGGATACATGTCACCCGCAGCCGTGCGGATGAGAAGCGAGATGCCACTCGACGCGCCGACGAGCGCGAAGCCTGCGATCACCGCGACAGTCGACCCGGTGCGTGTTGCAAGAGCCGTGAGCGCGCACCCGCACGCCCCGAGAGCGAACCCGGCCGTCATCACGGGTGTTCGGCCGATGCGGTCCATCAGGCGGCCGGCGGGCACGGCCGTCAACCCGGACGACGTGAGGAAGATCGCCGGGCCGAGGCCGAGCAGGCCCCTCACGCCCGTCACCAGCACGAAGGTCAGAGACGAGACGGCGGCGGTCAACTGCAGGACGGCGGAGTTCACCGCCATCGTGGCCGAGAGGATCACCGTGTTGCGCCGAATGGGCAGCCCGGGCGGGGATCCGCTTGGCACGTGTTCATTCAATCAGGCACCGGTCCCGGTGCGATTGCTTCAATGACGGTCGTGCCGGACCTGCGCCCGAGCGTCGTCGCCGGATGTCTGGCAGCAGGGCTGTGCGCCGCGGTCGCGGCCTCGCCGGCGGCAGCCAAGACTGCGTGCAGCGGTTTCGGCCTCACCCCGGGTCAGATCGGTGGGACGCATTTCAAGTCGTCGCCCGTGCGTCACTCGGTCCTGGTGGCCGGAATCCACGGCACGCCCATCACGCTCAGCGGCTACGTACTGACGACGGGGTGTCGTGCAATTCGCGGCGCTCGAGTCGATTTCTGGCAGGCGGACGAGAACGGCGCATACGACGACACCGGCGTCCGGCTGCGGAGCCACCAGTTCACGGACGACCGGGGGCATTACTGGCTGCAGACGATCCTGCCGGGGCCGTATGCAAATCGCACGCGGCACCTCCACGTGACGGTGCATGCCCGGGGGGAGCGCGCGGTGACGACGATGCTCTACTTCCCCGGCGTCGCACTGAACGCGCACGACCCGTTCTTCGACCGGCGACTCCTCGTTCGGCTTCGAATCCTGAAGCACCGCTTCCAGGCACGGTTCGACTTCGTGATGGGCCGATGAAGCGCAGAGGTGTGGTGGCCGCCTTCGTCTTGCTGCTTGCGGGTTGCGGCTCGTCGGGTACGCCCCAACTGACGGTCGGCGCCGCCCGAACGTTCAGGCTCGCGGGCTTCGCTCCCACCACGTTCGCCGCGGGAAAGCCGGCTCGGCTCTCGTTCACGATCGACCAGCCGTCGGGCAAGCCGCTCACGAGCTACAGGACCGGGAGTGGGCCTCACACTGGAGTCCATCTCATCATCGTGCGCAGCGATCTCGGGGTGCTGATCCACCGGCATCCGCCGATCGGCGCGGGCGGCCGGATCAGCGAGACCATCGCGCTGCCGACGCCGGGGAAGTATCGCGTCGTCGTCGACGCGTATCCGAACCTTTCCGGCCCGCTACGGAACTTTCAGCTCTTCAACGTGATCACGGCGCCCGGAACCGCCCCGAAGACGCCCATCGGGTCGTTCCACCGAACAGTTGTTGTCTCCGGCTATCGCTTCACGTTGAAGAATCGCCCACGACTGAAGGCGATCAGTCCCGCGTTTCTGACGCTCGACGTCGCGCGGCCGGACGGCACCCCGGCGACGTTCACGCCGTGGTTCGGTGCGCTGGCTCACGCGATCTTCTTCCGAGCGGGGTCGCTCGACTATTTCCACACCCACGTCTGCTCTGCGGGAATGACCGGCTGCACGAGCGTTCTGGGCTCGACACGCGTGACCGGCAGAGCGACGAAGCCGGGCGAATTGCGTGTCGGGGTTCTGCTCCCCGTTCCCGGCACGTGGCGGCTCTTCCTGCAGTGCAAGGTGGACGGGCGCGTGCTCACGGCTCCGTTTACCCTGGTCGTGCGATGAGAGCCTTCTCCCGGATCGTCGCTGCGGCGCTCGTCGTCCTCCTGGCCCGCAGCATCGCGTACGCGCTCGCGCCGAGCCCTGCCGCACGCGTGCTCGAGCACCGTGCCGGCGGTCCGGCGCTGCCGGTCCTCACGCTCGTCGCGCTCGCGCTCGGCCTTTCGTTCGCGATTGTGATCTGCTGGCTGGCCGCGTTCGGTGTTCGCGAGCGCGAGCTCCTCGAGCGGCGCGTTCTCGCCGTCCCGCCGCCCCGGTTCCGTCCCACGCGCACGCTCGCGCTCGCGCTGGTCCTCGCGGTCGTCACCTCGCTCGCAGGCGGGCTGCTCGAGGCGTATCTGCATTGGCGCGCTGGGCTCGGCTGGCACGGTGTGCAGTGCGTCTTCGGCCCGGTTCACCGCGATCTCCTGCCGATCGCAACCTCTCTTTCCCTCGTCGCAGCAGCGCTGCTCGCCGCTGTTGAGCATGTCGTCGCGTGGATGCGGCGCACATTCGCGCTTCTGCGCCCAGTTCCCTGGCCGTCGTGGCTGCGGGCTCCGTCGTGTCCCGTCGCGAACGCGCTGCGAGCCTCTCGGCGCGTCGGCAACAGCCGGTCGCGCGCGCCGCCCGCTTTCTCCTGACGTTCACCTCGAACCGAAAGGAGAATCATCGATGGATCTGTCGCGCGCAAAGCCCCGCTTTGCAGTTCTGCCCATTGCAGCAGCCGGTGCGCTGGCGCTCGTCGGCTCAGCCTTCGCTCACGCAAACGTCAGCCCTCCCGTCGTGGTGTCCAAGAAGGGGCAGTTCTTCACCCTTGACGTTCCGACCGAGAAGGAGAATGCAGCCACGACGAAGGTCGAGCTCACGCCGCCGAGCGGTTTCTCGATCGATTCGTTTGCGCCGTCTGCGGGTTGGAAGCGAGAGGCCCAGACCACCGGCACCGGCGAGAACACTGTCATCCAGAAGGTCACCTGGACAGGCGGCAACGTTCCGACCGAGGAAGATGCCGTCTTCCAGTTCCTAGCCTCTACGAATGCGGCGAAGACGTATTCGTTCAAAGTCCGGCAGACGTACTCGGACGGGACCGTCGTCGACTGGGCCGGCCCCGAGTCCTCGGATACCCCGGCGCCGACAGTCGAGGCGAAGTCGTCGCTCGGCGGCGGTGGTAGCAATACGCTCGGGATCGTCGCCGTGGCGCTCGCGGTGATCGCGCTGGTCGCGGCGGTCGCCGGTCTCGTCGGCAGGTCGGGGCGGCGCACGCTGGCGTGACGCGGCGCACGCGCATCGCCTTGCTTGTCGTGGTGGTCGCGGGGACGCTTGCGCTCCCCGCGGCCGCCTGGGCGCACGCGGTGCTCGTGCGCACCACGCCGCTCCCCAGCTCGGTCGTGAATCGGCCGCCGCCAGTCGTTCTCTTGACGTACTCCGAGGCGGTCGAGCCGCGTTTCGCGATCGTCTCGGTCACCAACGCGGCGGGTCATCAGCAGATCGCCGGGTCGCCGCGTCGCTCCGCGGCGGATCCCAAGACGCTGGTCGTCCCACTTCATCGCCTTGCGCAGGGGTGGTACCTCGTCTACTGGCGCGTCATCTCCGTCGACGGTCATCCGGTTCGGGGCGCGTTCACCTTCGCCGTCGGCCCCAATCCTGGGCCCGCACCGCAGTTTCCGGTGCCCTCGATCTCTGAGACCGCTGCGACGCCGAGCCTCGTCACGGCTCGCGCGATCGTCTTCCTGTCGATCATGACGGCGATCGGCCTCTTCGTCTTGCGAATCGCAACTTCGCGTCCCGTCGTGCGGCGCGTCTCGGAGACTCGGCTCCGTGCGCTCTCGGTCGCGTTTGGGATTGCTGCGGCGGTCGCGCTGATCGCGACGCCCGTGTACGTCGTGATGGCGACGGCCGAGTTCGCGCTCCGCTCCGTCTTCGACCTCGGGAACGTCTTGCCGCTCGTCCGCGACTCGGCGTTCGGTCGTGGCTATCTCGACCTCGAGCTCACCGTTGCGCTCTTCGTGCTCGCGGCTGCGCTCGCGTTCTGGGTCGACCGGCCCGAGCGCCCGCAGCGCTCGATTGCGGAGCTGCTCGCGACCATGGGTGCTCTGCTCGCGGCGGCGGCGACACTGCTCGTCCCGGGGCTGTCCGGCCACGCGGCGCAGACCTCGCCCAGGGGCTTGTCCGTGGCGCTCGACTGGCTCCACCTGGTGGCCGGCTCTGTCTGGATCGGCGGCCTCATCGGCTTGCTCGTTCTCTGGTTGAGCCTTCCGGCCGCGCGACGCGTCGCCGGCCTCATGGTCTGCGTGCCGCGGTTCTCCAACACGGCATTCGTATCGGTGCTGGCGCTGATCGGGTCCGGCGTCGGGGCCTCGATCATTCACCTGCCGACGTTCTCGTCTCTCTGGCAGACCTCCTACGGCCAGGCATTGCTCGTCAAGATCGGGCTGCTGAGCGTGGCGCTGATGCTCGCTTCGGTCAACCTGTTGCGGACGAAACCCCGGCTTGCGGCGTACCGCGAACGTCCTGAGCTCGGCCCCGGTGCGGCGGTGCTGCTGCGCCGCCTCGTGTCCGGAGAGACTCTGCTCGTCGCCGCGGCGGTTGTGGCGGCCGCCGTTCTCTCCAGTCTGCCGCCCCCAGCGAAGGCGCTTGCCGCGGCGAGTAGTGCAATCGCCCGGGTCGGGCCTGGTCCCGTAACGGAGGTCGTGAACAAGAACGGTTACCGGATCGAGATCCGTGTTGCCCCGAACCGGGCCGCGGCTCCAAACACGTTCTCGATCGGTGTCACGAAAGGCGGCCAGCCCGTGCGCCGCGCGAGCGTGATCGCCGGGTTCGCCATGCTCGACATGGAGATGGGCCGGCAGAGCGAGGTCCTGCCGGAGCACGCCCCGGGGATCTACGAGCGCTCCGCCCCTGCGCTCGTGATGGTGGGACACTGGGCGCTCTCGTTCGAGATCACCCCGCCCGGGCAGCAACCGTTCACCATCACACTCGTCGACCGCACAACCGGATGAAAAGCGTTCCCCTCCTGCTCATCGCCTCCCTGGTGGCCTTCGCCGCCGGAATTGGAGCGTGCGTGGTCGTCATCCTGCTGGCGGTCGACACCCTTGGTTAAGCGACTCGCGGTCCTCAGTGCCGTGACGGTGTGCCTTTGCGCTCCCTCGGTTGCGCGTGCGAACGGCGACCCGGCGAGCGATTACCTGCTGACCCAGAGCGTCTTCCTGCCGTTCACGACGAAGATCGACCGCAACGAGGTGAAGCGGCTCGATGCCCTGCTACGCGAGGCGGACCAGAAGCACTTCCGAATCAGGGTGGCGATGATCCTGAGCCCGTCCGACCTCGGCACCGCGTTCTCGCTGATGGGCAAGCCGGAGAAGTACGCACAGTTCCTCGGGCTCGAGCTGTCCTTCGTGTATCGCGGCCGCCTGCTCGTCGTGATGCCGAACGGTTACGGCTACTCGGTCAACGGCGATCCCGATCCGAAGGCGAGCGCGGTGCTGAAGAAGCTCCCGGCTCCAGGACGGAACGCGACGAAGGAGGTCCAGGCGTCGATCGTGGCGGTGCAGCGGCTGGCCGCCGCCGAAGGAAGCAACCTGGCGGCTCCGAAGGTCGGTGGCTCCACGGGCCGGGATCGACTGACGATCGCGGCCGCAGCGACGGCCGGAATCGCGCTGATTGCCGCCATCGTGCTCTATCGCCGCCGTCAAAGGCCTGCCGGCACCTAAACCGCCCTCGGCTCTGCCCCGTACGCTTTGACGGTGACGATCTGCCCGAGCTGCGGCCAGGAGAACCCGCCGATCGCAAAATTCTGCTTGGCCTGCGCCGAACCGCTCCCGGATCGGTCGCACGGCTTGCCAGAGGAGCGGAAGGTCGTCACCGTGCTCTTCGCGGATCTCGTCGGCTTCACCGGACGCGCCGAGAAGCTCGATCCCGAGGACGTGCGCGCTATCCTGACGCCGTACTTCGCTCGGGTCCGCACCGAGATCGAAAGGTTCGGCGGAACCGTGGAGAAGTTCATCGGGGATGCCGTGATGGCCGTGTTCGGAGCGCCGGTAGCGCACGGGGACGATCCGGAACGCGCGGTTCGAGCGGCCCTGGCGATGTGTGCCGCCGTCGACGAGTTGAACCGGAACGATGCCGAGCTCGAGCTGAGGGTCCGCATTGCAGTCAACACCGGGGAGGCGCTCGTCTCGCTCGCTGCGAGCGCCGCACAGGGGGAGGGGGTCGTCGCAGGCGACGTCGTCAACACTGCCTCGCGTCTGCAGGAGGCTGCTCCGGTCAACGGGATCCTCGTGGGCGAGGAGACATACCGGGCGACGCGCTCGGTCATTCGTTACGACGAAGCGGAGCCGGTCGTGGCCAAGGGCAAACAGGACCCAGTGCGTGTCTGGCGGGCTCGCTCTGCTCTCGCTGATCCCGGAGAACGCGCGGCCGGGCGCGTTCCGATGTTGGGGCGGATGTCGGAGCTGGCCGTCCTGGGAGGAATCTGGGAGCGAGTCGTCGCCGAGCGGCGGCCGCAACTCGTGACGCTCTTCGGTCCGGCCGGGATCGGGAAGACGCGGCTGGCGGCCGAGTTCGCGCAGCTTGCGGACGCCGGTGGTGCGCGGGTGATCAAGGGCAGATCTCTGCCCTACGGCGAGGTGATTCCGTACGCCGCGTTTGCCACTCAGGTGAAGCAGGTGGCGAGGATCTTCGATACGGACGAGGTGCAGGCTGCTTCCGAGAAGCTCGACCAGGCCGTTGGCGAGCTGCTCGACGGCGAGGCGGAGGAGGCCAGCTCGCACATCGCGATGCTGATCGGTCTGGGGAGAGAAGACGGCGTCGGCAACCGGCAGACCCTCTTCTACTCCGCCCGTCGCCTGGTCGAGGCGCTCGCCCAGGACCGACCGACAGTGCTCGTCTTCGAGGACATCCACTGGGCAGACGACGGAATGCTCGACCTGCTCGAGGTGCTGGCATCCCGCATCCGCGATGTCCCGCTTCTCTTGCTCGCGCTGGCCCGCCCGGAGTTGCTCGAGCGCAGGCCGGCCTGGGGAGGCGGCCTACCCGGGTATACCGCGTTGCCGATCGAGGCGCTGAACGACGAGGACGCAAAAGAGCTCGCGGCCCAGGTCTTGCTTCAGCTGGCAAAGCCCGGCAAGGCGTCGGACGAGATCGGCCTCATAGGTGAGGGGAACCCTCTCTTCATCGAAGAGCTCGCGGCGTCGGTCGCCGAGCACGCGACGACGACGGCCTCAGAGTTGCCGACCACGATCCGGGCGATCGTGTCGGCCCGGATCGATGCTCTTCCACCTGGTGAGCGGACCGTGCTGCTCGATGCTGCGGTCGTCGGCAAGGTCTTCTGGAGCGGCGCGCTCGAGCGTATGTCCTCGGGCGAGCTACCACTGTCGGAGCTGCTCGACTCCCTCGAGGGACGAGACCTCATCCGGCGGGAGCCCGTTTCCCGTCTGCGTGGGGAGCAACAGTTCAGCTTCAAGCACGATCTCATCCGGGACAACGCCTACGCGACACTCCCACGGCCGCAGAGGCGGAAACGACATGCCCAGGTGGCGGCGTTTCTCGAAGAGACGACACCTGAGATCCGGGCGGCGGCCTCTGCGCTCGCGCATCACTGGCGCGAGGCGGGTGAAAACCCTCGCGCGGCCGAGTTCTTCGTCGTCGCAGGTGATCAGGCCGGGCGCGGCTGGGCGAGACACGAAGCCGCAGCGTTCTACCAGGAGGCACTTGCACTTCTACCAGAGGACCAGTCGGCGCAACGGCGAGAGATCCTGCAGCGCCGGGCGGTCGCGCTGGCGTCGGTGTTCCATGCCACCGAGCTCCGAAGCGGCTCGCTGCGCGGAACGGTGGGACTTGACGGGACTTGACTAGTCGAGAGGGAAATCGTCCGGGCTGACGTCGCCCGCGATTTCGTAGATCGACCGGATGTCGTGCAGACCGAGCTCATCGCCATGGCTGCGCACGATCTCTTCGCTGGGGGCGTCGTAGACGCAGTAGGTCTTCACGGAGCCCTCCTCGTCGACGACGACGTGGCTGTGCTCCCACGTGATCTCCGGGAAGCTCTTCACGGCTACCTCTTTCGAGCGGCGGCCTACTTCGGACATCTTGTCCTCACTCACGTGGAAAACGCGCTCGACGAGGTACCTGGGCATGACGGAAGCGTATGCCCACAGGGGAGGTTCTGTCCAGGCGCTACCGTCCAGGCGCTCTCAGGAGAAACTTAAGTTCTCCTGCTCTCGTATATGACTCTGTACAACTAAGGAGGGAGAGGACGTGACAGAGCAGCGCACCGACTTGCCCGTGACCTCGCCGGCGGAGGCCAAGGATCGGCTCGAGCAGGCGCTCTTCGAGATCCGGCGGGTGATCGCGGGTCAGGACGACATGCTCGAGCGCGTCCTCGTCTGCCTGCTGGCCCAGGGCCACCTTCTGATCGAGGGCGTGCCGGGCCTGGCCAAGACGCTCACGATCAAGACGACGGCCGGAGTCCTCGGGGGGTCGTTCTCCCGTGTCCAGTTCACGCCCGACCTCGTCCCGTCGGACCTCGTCGGCACCCGCATCTATCGGCCCGGCGAGGGCTCCTTCGAGACGGAGCTCGGTCCAGTGTTCTGCAACTTCCTGCTGGCGGATGAGATCAACCGAGCCCCGGCGAAGGTGCAGTCGGCCTTGCTCGAGGTGATGCAGGAACGCCAGGTCACCATCGGGCACACGAGCTATCCCGTTCCGGACCCGTTCCTCGTGATGGCGACGCAGAACCCGATCGAGTCCGAAGGCACGTACCCGCTGCCCGAGGCGCAGATCGATCGCTTCATGCTGAAGGTGCTGATCGACTACCCGGAGCACGACGAGGAGCTCACGATCGTGCAGCGGCAGCTGGTCGCGGCACCCGAGCTGCGACAGGCGCTCTCGCTCGAGGATCTGCAATCGCTTCAGCAGGCGGTGTTCGACATCTACGTCGATCCGGCGCTCGTCAGCTACGCCGTCGGCATCGCGACCGTGACGCGGGAGCCCGCGGCCCACGGTGTCGGTGAGCTGAAGGAGTTCATCGCTTTCGGCGCGAGCCCGCGGGGCCCGATCAGCCTCGTGCAGGCGTCTCGCGCACTCGCACTCGTGCGGGGCCGCGACTATGTGCTCGCCGAGGACCTGCAGGCGCTCGCGAAGGACGCGCTGCGCCATCGTCTAGTCCTTACGTACCAGGCGCTCGCAGAGGAAGTCACAGCGGACGCCATCCTCGAGACCGTTCTGGCCGCCGTACCCGTTCCCAAGACGGACCTCGCCTCCAGCGTCGCGTGAGCCAACTACTCCACTCCGAGCCGACACCTGCGCGGCCGGGGCCCGGGCCGCTGCCGGACGCGCTCTTGCGCGCGCTCGACGTCAGCATCGGGCGCAAGATGCAGGGGTTGCTCGCGGGTGACTATCGCTCGGCGCTTCTCGGCGACGGAACCGAGCTCGCGCAGGTGCGTCCCTATTTCCCGGGCGACGACGATGTGCGGCGAATCGACTGGAACGTCACCGCCCGCACCGGCGTCCCACACGTTCGCGTGCATCTTGCGGAGCGCGTGCTCGTTACCTGGCTCGTGCTTGACACGTCGGCGTCGATGCAGTTCGGCACCGCCGACCGCCGCAAGGCCGACGTTGCCGAGGGCGTCGCGATTGCGGTCGGGCACGTGGCGACGAGAAGGGGCAACCGGCTCGGGCTCGTGACGTTCGGCGACGACCGGCCGCGCACGTTTCCACCCAGACAGGGACGGGTCGGGCTGCTCGGGCTCCTCTCGACGCTGCGAGACCAGCCGGGCCTGGAGAACGCCGGTGCGACCTCGCTGGGCGAAGCGCTCCATCGGACTGCAGCGCTTGGCCGGCAACGCTCGGCGGTCGTCGTCGTCAGCGACTTTCGGGGGCCACTTGACTGGCGCCGCCCCCTGCTCGAGCTCTCGAGTAGGCATGACGTGATCGCGGTCGAGATCAGGGACCCGCGCGAGCAGGAGCTGCCGAACGCGGGGGTGCTCTGGCTTGTCGATCCGGAGACGGGGAGGCAGCTGCGCGCCGACACGGGCAACGAGCGGCTGCGGGCCCGCTTTGCGGCCGCGGCCGCGGCCGAGCGTGCCGAACTGACGCGCGTGCTCGCCGCCGCCGGAGCGCGTCATGTCGTCCTGACTACTGCCGGTGACTGGCTACGCTCGTTCGCCGTCTTCTTGCGCCGGGGCGGACGCCGATGAGCTTTCAGTCTCCATTGGCACTGATCGGCCTCGTGCTCGTACCGGTGCTGGTGGGACTGTACGTCCTGCGCGAACGGCGCCGGCAGAGCTATGCAACCCGCTTCACGACGCCGGCTCTCCTGCCGAACCTCGTCGGTGCGACTCCAGGCTGGCGCCGGCATCTGCCGCTCGCTCTGTTCCTCGTTGCGCTCGCGGCGATGATCGTGGGTGTCGCCCGGCCGCACGCGAGTCTGAGCGTCAAGCGCGAGGAGGCGACCGTGCTGATCGCGATCGACTCGTCGCTGTCGATGAGCTCGCAGGACGTCCGGCCGTCCAGACTCGCCGCGGCGAAAAGTGCAGCGAAGGCTTTCGTGGAGGGGATGCCCAAGAAGTTCCGGGTGGGCGTGATCGGGTTCGCGGGCCGCGCCTACGTCGCCTTACCGCCGACCGAGGATCGTGGGCTGGTACGCAGCGCGCTCAATTCGCTCAAGTCGGGAGAAGGAACGGCGCTTGGCGACGCGGTGGCGCTCGGGACCCGCCTTGCGCGGGCCGAGCGAACCAGTGACGGGCTGATTCCGCCGACGGCCATGCTCGTCATCTCCGACGGGGCTCAGATGAGCGGCCGCACGAGCCCCGACGTCGCAGCTTCACAGGCGAGGTCCCAGCACATCCCGGTCTACACGATCGTGGTCGGCACGCCGGACGGTGTGGTGAACGTCCCCGTCGCCGGTGGCTACCAGGCTCAGCTGCGGGTGCCGCCGAGCCCGGACACTCTCCGCACGGTCGCTCGTGTCACCGGCGGGCAGTTCTTCACCGCGCCGGATGCAGCTCGTCTGCGCCAGATCTACGAGAAGCTCGGTTCGCGTCTCGGTCACCGCCGCGAGAAGCGTGAGATCACCGATCTGTTCGCGGGAGGCTCAGCGGCGTTCCTGCTCTTCGGCGGAGCATTGTCGGCAGCGTGGTTCAGGAGGGTGCCGTGAAGCGACTTTTCGTCGTCGCAGCTCTTCTGGCAGCGGTCGCCGGATTGGGTGCAACGCCGGCGGGTGCGACGAACGAATGCCGCGGGCTGCCGGTGTGCGTCCGCGTCGCCGGGCCCTGGGTCGTCGTGCCCGCAGCTCTGGCGACGCCGCGACCGCGCGTCGACTTCCAGCTCTCGTGCCCCCGGGGTTACGTGATCGGCGGGCTGGATGCGGAGCTGACGGACCGTGCCATTGACATCGACTTCCTCGGCAAGCTCGGCAGTCCCGTCAACCCAGGCGTGACGACCGCACGTTCAGCGTTGTTCCGGGGCACCTATACCGGGACCGCACCAAGAGGACCGAGCTTCCGCCCGCATCTCGGTTGCCTGCCGTCGGCAGGCGGCGGCTCGGGGCCGGTGCCGCGCAGAATCCTGGCGGCGTTTCAGCCGGGAGAACCGACGATCAGCCGGGTGCGCACCGTCCCTCTCCGCACCGGGCTCGTCCGTGCCGTCGTCGCGTGCGCCGGGAGTGAGCATCTGATCTCGGCCTGGCACGCGGTCGCCTTCTATACGGCGTCGGCACCAACGCAAGCGCTGATTCAGAGTGTGAGCGCGACGCGCACCGTGCAGGGACGGCGCGTCCGAGTGAACGTGCGTGCCACGGCGGCGATGCAAGGTATCCGGGCCGTCGTCCAGGTCGGTGCGGTGTGCGGAGGTGGCTCGTGACGTTCGAACGTCCCCTGCTCCTCTTGACGCTCCTCGTCGTGCCGCTCGCGGTTGCGCTCTACGTGCTGTCCGAGCGCCGCCGGATGCGTTATGCGATCCGCTTCACGAATCTCGAAGTGCTGGCCGGCGTGATCGGCGGGGGCTACCGGCGGCGGTTCGTGCCGCTCGCACTCTTCCTCCTCGCACTGGCCGCACTCTGCATCGGAATGGCGCGTCCCCAACACAAGACACTCGTGGCGCGCGACCGCGCCACCGTGATCCTCGTGATCGACGTGTCGCGTTCGATGGAGGCGAAGGACGTGAAGCCGAATCGCATCGGCGCTGCGACCGCAGCCGTCCGCACCTTCCTCGGCCGTGTGCCCGATCGGCTTCAGGTCGGCCTGATCGCCTTTGCGGGCGATCCCGCGGTGGCGACGCCCCCGACGACGAATCACGATCTCGTCCGGAAGTCCCTGGACACGATCGAATGGTTTCCCAGCTTCGGCGGCACGGCGATCGGCGACGCTCTCGCCGCCGCCGTGAAGCTCGGCCAGTCGGCGGTGGCAGGGGACAGTGGCAACCTCGCCTCGGTGACGACCGCTGCGCCCAACACACCGACGCACGGGCTCGTCTCGATTCTGTTCCTGTCCGACGGCGCGCAGACACGCGGCCAGCTCGAGCCCATCGAGGGAGCCGATCTCGCCAAGGCCGCCGGGATTCCCGTCTACACCGTCGCGCTCGGCACTCCGAACGGCTCGCTCACGTTCAACGGCGGCAATGGCTTTCCGGGGTCGTTCGGTGGCAGGCGGGTGCCGGTCCCGCCGGATCCCGACACGCTCAGGGCGATTGCAGTGCGAACGGGAGGTCAATTCTTCGCCGCGCAAAGCGCGAAGTCGTTGCAATCGGCGTACTCGAAGCTCGGCTCCCGCCTCGGACGCAAGCCGGGCCGGAGCGAGATCACCTACGGCTTTCTGGCGGGCGCAGCGTTGCTGCTCGTTGCGGCCGGCCTTCTATCTACGCTCTGGTCTCCGCGGCTGCCGTAGGCGCGCTCAGCCGTCGCGCCCTGGTTCAGCGGCCGGCGCTGCGGCGGATGCGTGCTCGCCGGGGCGCAGCATCGTCCGGAAAGACGACGTCCTGCGCTCTTGCCGCATCGCCGTCACCCGCGACGTGAAACGTGACCGCCAGTCCGGCGACCCGCCCCTCCGGAGGGCCGTTCCTGAAATCGGGCCCCTCGACGCGCAGGCGATCTCCCGCCGCGGTCTCGATGAAGCCGTGGCCCTTCTCGTTGTTGAACCACAGCATGTCGCCGTTGATCCGACCACCTTCGACGCGCTGCACCGCTCGAGCGTCTGCCGTCATGGAATCATCCTCCTCAAAGGGGCGCGCGCAGATGCTCGCTCCAGTCAAGACACAGGATAGCGCCGAAATCCACAGTGGCGGCGGTCCGCGCCGCTACCCTCGTCGAATGCCGCTTCGCGGGGATATTCGGGACATTGCGATCGTCGCTCACGTCGATCACGGAAAGACGACGCTCGTGGACGCCATGCTGTGGCAGTCCGGTTCCTTTCGCGCGAATCAGGAGGTCGCCGAACGCGTCCTCGACTCGATGGACCTCGAGCGCGAGAAGGGGATCACGATCCTCGCGAAGAACACGGCCGTCAGGCGCGGCCGCGTGAAGATCAACATCGTCGACACGCCGGGGCACGCCGATTTCGGCGGTGAGGTCGAACGCGCGCTGACGATGGTCGACGGCGTTCTGCTGCTCGTCGATGCGAGCGAAGGGCCGTTGCCGCAGACGAGGTTCGTGCTGCGGAAGGCGCTCGAGTCGCGGCTGCCGGTGATTCTCGTCGTCAACAAGGTCGACCGTCCGGATGCGCGTATCGAGGACGTCGTCAACGAGGTGTACGAGCTCTTCCTCGATCTCGACGCCGACGAAAGCCAGATCGAGTTTCCGATCGTCTACGCCAACGCACGCGCCGGTCGAGCGGGGCTCGAGCCCGACGATCTCGCCGACGACCTCCACCCGCTCTTCGACGTGCTGCTCGAACGAATTCCCGCGCCCTCCTACGAGGAAGGGCACCCGCTGCAGGCGCACGTCACGAACCTCGATGCCTCCCCCTATCTGGGACGACTTGCGCTCTGCCGCATCCGCGAAGGGACGATTCGCAAGGGTCAGCAGGTCGCGTGGTGCCGCGCCGACGGAGAGATCACCCGTGTGAAGGTCACCGAGCTCTTCGTCACGGAAGCGCTCGACCGCGTCGAGGCCGAGGAAGCCGGGCCGGGTGAGCTGATCGCGGTCGCCGGCATCCCGGAGGTCACTATCGGCGAGACGCTTGCCGATCCGGACGATCCGCGCCCGCTGCCCGTCATCGGAGTAGACGAGCCGAGCCTCGCGATGACGATCGGCGTCAACACCTCGGCGCTCGCGGGCCAGGACGGAACTCGACTCACCGCCAGCATGGTTCTCGCGCGACTGGAGCAAGAGCTCGTCGGGAACGTCTCGCTCCGCGTGCTCCCGACCGAGCGACCCGACGCATGGGAGGTGCAAGGGCGAGGCGAGCTGCAGCTCGCGATCCTCGTCGAGCTAATGCGACGCGAAGGCTTCGAGCTCACGGTCGGCAAGCCCCAGGTCGTTACGCGAGAGGTGGACGGGAAGCTGCACGAGCCGATGGAACGGCTCGCGATAGACGCACCGGAGGACTACGTGGGCGTGATCACACAGCTGCTCGCGCTCCGAAAGGGACGCCTCGAGCAGATGGTCAACCACGGCACGGGCTGGGTGCGGATGGAGTACGTCGTTCCCGCGAGAGGGCTGATCGGCTTTCGCACGGAGTTCCTGACCGAGACACGCGGCACGGGCATCCTTCATCACGTCTTCCATGCCTATGAGCCCTGGCACGGCGAGCTGCGCATGCGGCCGACCGGCAGCCTTGTCGCCGATCGCCGCGGCCCCGCCACCGCCTTCGCCCTGCTCAACCTGCAGGAGCGGGGACAGCTCTTCATCGCGCCCGGCACCGAGGTTTACGAGGGCATGGTCGTGGGTGAGAATGCGCGAGCCGAGGATCTCGACGTCAACGCGACCAAGGAGAAGAAGCTCACCAACATGCGCTCGTCCACTGCGGACGAGCTCGTCAGGCTGATCCCGCCGCGCCTGCTGTCGTTGGAACAGGCGCTCGAGTTCCTCGGCGATGACGAATGTGTCGAGGTGACGCCCGGCTTCGTGCGCCTGCGAAAGGTGCAGCTGTCGAGCCAGAAGCGGCAGACCGCCTCGTCCCGCAAAGCACGCGGGCTCGCGACGGTCTAACGCCCTCTAAGTAGTGCCCCAACCAGCAATACATGTCGGCTTCTAGCCCGCGATCACGCGGCGCCAGAGTCCACCCTCGCCCTTAGCAAGGCAGACCAGCCTTGCTGCGGTCGAGTGCGGCCTCTGGCTTGGTGCTCACG